>Ga0114933_10000010_pt1 | contig 263780 bp, 240 predicted proteins | sample 4SBtaG_FD_89691 | JGI IMG/M metagenome (GOLD analysis project Ga0114933, IMG submission 89691) | Deep subsurface microbial communities from Kolumbo volcano to uncover new lineages of life (NeLLi) - 4SBTROV12_W25 metaG | ecosystem: Environmental > Aquatic > Marine > Volcanic | place: Kolumbo...
TCCTCAAGATACCGATTGATTGACCCGCTTTTTTGGATCGGGTTTTTCTCTGGAAATAATATGACGTTTCGCTATTGGAGTTAATTCCGATCGTTGCATCCCAATCACGAGTCCACGGAGAGGGACCATAGTAAAACTTGTGGCCAGAATCTGCATCACTTTTACCAGTCGCATCCCTTGTGACAATTTTACCATAGGTACCTGTTCCACCACCGGAACCGCCTGACCAATAAGCGATTGTTGATAATCGCATATTGTCATTAATTGTGAAAAAATGGTTGAGGTTTACGAGGGGTTTATGGAAAAAGTTTTCCCGTTCATTCAGGAAATTTGAACTGTAACGTTTTGTTGTCCGGGCACCATACATGTACCAGTACTGATCTCCGTTATAGCTGGAACTGATTGGGGACCAGTTCTGGCTGAACAATCGTCGATCACTCGTATGACTGGTTTCAGGCGCAGTGAATTTATCCAAAGCAGCCGGGTCGTAATCTTTCTGTTTTTTGGCAAAATCAGGGCTATAAACAGCCATGTTTTGCCTGTACAGATTTTGGCCATGACGCTGTGGGGCGCCAATACCGTACAACTCGAAACGGTTTTTATCATTGACGGCATAGCTGGCACCAAAGTAATAGGCCCACGCATCGGTCCAGTTACCTTGGATAATACCATCACCCGTTTTACGAACGATTGTGGAACTAAAAGCCATTTTATCGTTAATAAGGCCGGTATTGTAATTAACAGTGGTTTTTAAGAATCCGCCATCACCCAATTCCTGTTTGAATTTACCACCGCGTTTTAAGGCTGTTGGATCGGTAATGATATTCATGGTTCCGCCGATGGAAGGGGTAGCCAGGTTTACGGCTGAAAGGCCACGCTGCATTTGGATGGAAGATGTGGCATCGCCAACACCGTCCCAGTTAGACCAATAAACCCAACCGTTTTCCATATCATTCTGCGGTACGCCATTGATCATAACAGCAACATTTCTCTGGTTAAACCCACGAACGTTGATACGCGCATCACCGGCGCCACCGCCTTGTTGAGTCGCATATACACTCGGCGTGGTGTTTAATACCATTGGAATGTCCTGAGACCCCAGACGAGCTTCCACTTCTGCTTTTGTTATATTGGTATAAGCAACAGGTGTTCTTTCACCTGCACGTGAAGCCAGAACTTCCAAAGCCGAAAGTTCCAAAGCCGAGGTTTCTAAAGAAAAGTTAACGGTAACATCACCGCTTACATTCACACTTTGGCTTTCATCGGCATAACCGATAACCGAAGCTGTAATGGTGTATGAACCGGCAGGAACATTGTTAATCGTAAACGATCCGTCTGATGTCGCTGCCGCCCCCATGTTTGTTCCGCCTATGACCACGTTGGCGCCCGGAAGGGCATCACCTGTGGCTGCATCTGTGACTGTACCCGACACGGTATGTTGGGCCGTCACAAATACAGGCAGAAGGATCAACATTAGTATTTGTGAGATTTTTCTCATATTGCTCTCCTTGATTGTGATTGATATTTTGTTTGAGAAATTTTTATTCCGAGTATTTTATTTCGAAGGGATTATCTAAAAATCCTGGCCACCTAGAGGTGATAACATTTGGTATGTGGTAACTCATGTATTCACTACGTCTGAATCGCACCAAAATTGGTTTGAATCACCCCTAAACAGCAAGAATAAAATTACAGGGTACATATATACTAATTCAACATTTAAAACAGGGACAAACTACCCTGTTCCTCCACAGGAATAATACATTCCTTGCGGTTGTTTTTAGGGGAATTTACCATAGATGATACTTGAAATGAACGCAGTTGGTCCGGGTACGTTTTTAATAAACTCATGGCGTTAGGGATCGATGTATTATATACTTGGAGCCATGCGTCAATATCGTCCGGTTTTAATATTACAGGCATGCGGTGATAGATATCTGCAAGGTAGGGCGCTGGAGTTGTGGTAATGACCGTATAACTGAAAATACTTTCACTCGAATTATTTTCCCAGGTATCCCAGAGACCGGCCATGGGCAGTAATTTATTTTCCCGATGATGGATATAATACGGAATGGATTTGCCCGAGGTCCGTTTCCATTCATAATAACCATCGGTAATCACCACGCATCTTTTTCGCGGGACAAGATTTTGGAATGATGGTTTTTGCAAAAGCGTCTCAGAACGGGCGTTAATCAATTTTGACCCGATGGATTCGTCTTTAGCCCAATTAGGAATTAAACCCCATTTCATGGATTTAATCCGGCGTCCGAAATGATCAACCATAATGGGAGAAGATTGGGTAGGCGTAATGTTAAAACTGGGGGAGTAAAGATCCGAATCCTGCCATTCTTCAATGGCCATTTCTTCAATGATGGATTGCATATCCCGTTTCAGTGTTTTACGTCCGCACATGTATTGAATTTAACTCATTGCGCAAATTCACTAATTCACGAAAATTTTAATGGATGATATCAAAATATTATGATCAATGATTTTCAAAGTCTCTTGACTTTGATTGTGTTTTACGTCCGCATATATATTTAATTTAAGATGGAATTCCCGGGAATCGAATTATAATAAAAATGTGGGCCTACAGGGATTCGCAACGCATTGTGCAGGATTAAAGCCCGACGGATAGAATAGACTAATTTAGAATGAAAGTATTTTACACTGTCGAGATTTTTATCTTTTCCCCATTTGCTCTTTAATTTGTATTGTCGCGTTTGAAAGGGAGATAATTATGTCCTTAGATGTTTGTTTACTATAATAAATTCCATTTTGACAAAGTGCTTCGATCTGAACGATTTTCCACTTATCATTTTTAAGAAATTGAATACTTACTTTAAATAAATTGCATGTTTTTTGTTTACAACTAGACCTTATTTCATCACGGGCTTTTTCAATTTCAGATTTTAATTTTGCCGTAAGGCGAATATCATTTTTACTAATTTGAACCAACATAGGATATATTTTTTAAAAGTTCTAATTTCTTAATTTATCTCTACGTACAAACCCCGACGGATTAAGCCGTCGGGGTTTGTAGAATACCAAAACTTAGAAGAGGATCGCAGATTCAAAAACAAACCCACCAAAATTTCCTTCATGTTCTGGAGACCAGTCAGGAAAATTTTTATAAGTTTGATTTACATATTCCAATTTGGCCAAAACATTTGGGGCTAAAAACCAACCTCCCCCAATGTTCATTCGGGTGATTGTCAATTTATCGCCGTTATTGTAATATGTATTTCCACTGCGACCTGGTTGTGTTTCCATTATTCCGGAAGCAGTATTAAACCTACCCCCAAAATAAAACCTATCATTTTTACCGAACCGATTAATGACCTCGAGCGCTGTTTGATTCCAGGTTCGATCTTTTCCATAATAGTTTGGATTACTGCCGCCGGTGACAGATTCATAAACACTAAATATTTCTAATCCTTTATATTTGATAAAGGGATTAACCATGATTGCTGTTACATGTTTTTGAAAACCGGGATTAAATCGACCAGCAGTAAAATTACCATTCATAACCTCATAATACCGTGACCCTGCACGGTCACCACCGTAAAGGTAAATTCGACTTGCCAGGTCATTCGTGTAAACAGACCCTGTCAACCTTAAACGCAAATCAGTACTCATTTGTTTATCAAAACCGAGTTTGAGAAGCTTTGCATAATTATCTTTTTCAGGACTATGCACATTTTGATTTAACCGGGCATTGGTCAAACCTACCATTGCTAGCATCCCATTGTTTTGGTAAAGGACTTCTCCACCAACTTCAGTAGTAAAAGCGTCCAGGATATAATTGCCAACAAATGGATTATAAAATGCGCGAGCATTGTCTGAACGACGGAAGTGTGTATCCCCGTAATTATTTTCCATATGACCAACTTTTATCGTGACTTTGTCCATGATATTGGACATAAAGCCAGGTGCGATAAAATCAAGTTTGTCAATCTGGAAATATCCATCTTTAACATAGGCTTCATTATGATGTTGCGAAGACAAATATGTCACCATAGACATTTTTAATCCGTCCGCAAGTTGAGCTGTAATATTCAAATTCGCTGTTGGCAAGTTGAAATTATTTTCCAATTTTGTAATTTCAACAGAATCTGACCCTGTTGAATTACTCAGACCTTGATATTGAATCGAAGCGGCTAAACCAATTTCAACAAAAAGACCATCGAATTTGACATCATTTTTCTTTGGAGATTCGAATATGTTTAATCCTGTTTGATTTGCAGGACGGCGATATTGAATTCCGTCAGCTAAAAGGTGGTTTCCTGCAAGCAGACTGAGTGCAAGAAAAACGACCATTGTTTTTGAGTATTTCATAGTGAACTCCGTTTTTGTGTTATTTCAGTTGAAAATTCGTAAATCTGGACATAAAAATCGAAGTGAACCTCTACCAAATTACCGGTTTGCATGACACCCCACATGAATGCTGGCGGGTCAATATTATAATTCGTCATTAGGATTTTTTGAACACCCGATATTTTTATGGATTGATTATCGATGGAAAGGTTTGCAACTACTACCACAGGCTTCGTCACATTTGCAATGATGAGATTGCCTTCTAATTCAAGTTTATTTAATGTTTTGTCCCAGAAAAATGAGGATCCTTCAAAAACAATATTCGGGAATATTTTAGCATCCATAGCCTTTTGAAGGTTATTATCAAGGATTTTACTGCTTGATATAATTTTATTCACAGGAATGATAAGTTTAAAATTTTTGATCATTCCTTTTTCCAAAAGGGCTTTAATATCAATGTCAGAATCAAGACTGAACGAATATTCTGGTGGGACTAAAATATCACCCGTGAAGTGTTTTTCTGTCGCCTTTGATTGCCAGGCATGTCCTGTTGAAGTTCCCTTTAAGTAAATTATACTTTTTTCTTCAATAAGAATTTTATAATTAGAGAACCGATTTAATGAAGAGATTGTACTTTGTTTGGGCTGAGAGAAAACGATCGTAATACCAAGTAATGATATGGCTAAAACTGTCTGATATGTTGATTTCATTCGTAACCTCTTTAAATGTCTTAGTAAAAATTATATATTAGAATTAGTTATATTAAAACGGTAGATAGTAAATTAAGATATAAGTGATACTTATAATATGAAGGGATCAAGACTATATTTTGAACTGTTCAAGGTTTACCGAGATGTAGTGGAATCGGGCAGTTTTTCAAAGGCGGCAGAACTCAATTTTGTCACTCAATCAGCAGTAAGTCAACAAATGACCTTTTTAGAACGCCATTTTGGAAAACAATTCTTTGATCGCGGCAGGGGGAGATTTTCACTTACGACTGAAGGCGAACTATTTTATCACGGAATTGAAAAAATGATGGATGAGTATCAAAATATAATCGACTCTTTTTCAGATGAAAATATGGCCGGTCAAACCGTCAATATTGAAGCAGTATATTCAATCGGATTTTATTCCTTAAACCCTATTGTTCGCTTATTTTTAGAAGATTATAAGCAGATCAATCTCCACATTGAATATGGCCGGTCTGATAAAATTTATTCTGATATTATTCACAGATTATATGACTTTGGTGTTGTGGCTTTTCCCTGGTCACACCCGTTAATTACAATCTATCCGTGGAAAAAAGAAGAACTCGTTTTCATTTGCAATCCAAATCATCCACTTTCTGATCAGAAACAAATAATTTTAAAAGACTTGAATGATGAAAGCTACATCGCATTTATAAAAGAAATTCCGACTAGAGCAGCCATTGAAAAAATACTCTTTGATAAAAATGTGAAAGTAAATATTGTCAGGGAGTTTGGTAATATTGAAACATTAAAGCGAGCTGTGGAAGTTGGGGATGGTGTTTCCTTAGTTCCTAATTATTCTGTAAAAAATGAAGTGCGCAATAAAGACCTCGTAGCCATCCCGATCAAAGATAAATCTGCATTTAGGGAAACAGGAATAATTACGCGAAAAGATCAAAAAATCTCAAAAGCTACTGCCGAGGTAATTCGTTATATTTTAAATAATTAAGGTCAAGACAAATTAACATCGCATGAATAGCTGAAAGTTCTATAATTACTAAGATAAACAAGGATTTTAGTCGTTCTCAAATATCTGAGAAGAAATTTAGACTGTTGGCCAAGCAGTTTTCTTTGGACCTGGACGCCGTTCAGATCAGTTTCCTTTAAAAAGGAGGTGGCAACCGGCAAGGGAGCCAGCTGTACTGTGCAGGAGCTACCTATCAGTAAGCCGCCAGGCAGAAATTAAATCCCCGTTAAATCTAGGTCAAAGATATAGTTTATTGCTTCCCAGGTGGCGGGATTAGAGGGCAGTATGGAGGACTGAGAATCCGTTGAAAACTTATCCCTTGGTGTTCAGACGAGACTCAGATATAGATGGCACACTTCATAGCTGGCGAAATTAATACTGTATAAACAAAGGAGCCAAAGTGCAGTTATGGCTGGAGGTTCTACGGCGCGCAGAATAGAAAATTTAAATATCTCTCATTGTCGGTTGTAATTTTCTCGTGGGGAGGGATTATCCTAATGTTCCATCACTCATGCTTCCATTCGGTTGAGTGAAGTGGCTTCCTTGGCTGGAGTACGTAGCGGGCAAACGTAAAAACTTGGAGTAAGTTCTGATTGTCCAGGAAACCGGGCCACGGAAGAAGTAGCATTCGGGCGCGGCGATCTTGTCTATGTCTTTCTTGTATTTCTCAGCCGTGCCTTTCGATAGATGGAATTTCAGCTCATCACTGTTCTTGAAGGTTTCGTGGATTAATAAGGCATCCTCATCGATGACTTGGTAAACTTCAAATCTGATTAAACCCTTTTCCATAGAATAAGCGTCTGTACCTACGCGCTGCCACAAGTATTTGAGATCTTCCAGATGGGTCGAAACACCGGGTTTGCATGTCCACTTGGCCGTTACCATGATGGCCGTCTCTTGATCGGGTCGCTTGTAATCGTCCTTCACGTATCCAAATAGGAATTCTCCGAACACCCCGGGCACGTTTTTCGTCAACAGTGCCTCCTTGACTTGAACGGGGATACTTGTTCCTCGCACAAGGTGAAACTGTGGTTTGGCGACCTTAGTGAGGGCGCCCATGTGCTCTGTACCAGTCGTTGAAAAATAATTAACGAGTGCATCAGGATTCTTGAATACGTGGTGAATTAGAACAGCGTCCTGTCCAACCGCATGGTTGATTTCGGTCGATAGTAAATTGGCCTGGTCTTTGCTGCCAACATGAATTTTTTCCCACTCCTTTTTCATTTCTATCGACTCGGCAGATTGTCTAAACAGCCGGCCTCGTTTTGTAGGAATCCATTTACCAGTAATACTAATTTCCTGGCCGAGCTTTGTCGGCTCAACGAGGAAAGACGGCAAGGGTTCTTTTGGTTGTATCATGATATTCCTTTTTTATTGTTACGATATAGAGCAAATTAATGGCTTAAAAACATATGTAATAGGTGTTATATATGACATTAGCACGGGTTATTTACGCCAGGATAAAAAGAAAATTTGCAAAAATATTGAGTCATGAAGCATATTAGTATCATCGTACCAAATGGAGACGCCATCATGGATACTATTGTAGGAACCTATAATCTATTCAGGATGGCAAATGCCTATTACAAAGGCAATCACCAATTGCAAGAAGAACTCTTCAAAATTGATCTTGTAGGGTCGAGTAAAGAGGAGGTGTGTTACGACGATCATTTTGGCGTAAGCCCAACAAAATCAGTAAATGAGATCAAATGCACGGATTTAATAATAATGACCGCTCTCACAGGGAATATTGATAAAGGTCTGAAAAAAAATGCTGCATTTATTCCCTGGATGAAAAAGCAGCGCATTGAGAATGATGCAGAAATTGCCAGTTTATGCAAAGGTGCTTTTTTATTAGCCGAGACAGGATTGCTAAACGGAAAATCATGCGCTACACATTGGACCGTGCATGATCTATTCAAGCGTAGGTATCCTAAGGTAAACTTGGTGCCGGGGAAAATTATAAGTGAAGACAATGGTATATACTCCAGTGGAGGTGCCTATTCATTCCTCAACTTTACGCTCTACCTAATAGAGAAGTACTATGGCAGAGAAATAGCGATTCAATGCTCTAAAGTCTCTGAAATTGATTTTGATCGCCATAATCAAAACCATTTTATGATATTTAGTGGACAAAAAGAGCATAAAGATGAGCCTATAAAACAGGCGCAAGTTTATATTGAAAATAATTTTGACAAAAAACTAAATATTAATGAAATTGCCGGTATGTTTGCGATTAGCAGCAGAAATTTTCTGAGACGATTCAAAAAGGCTACTGCAAATACCCCATTGGAATACATCCAACGGGTAAAAATAGAGGCGGCGAAGATGAAGCTAGAATCTTCTATTCTAAATATCCATGAGGTCATGTACGGTGTAGGATACAATGACGAAAAGGCCTTTAGAAATACCTTTAGAAAATATACAGGATTATCTCCGTTAGAATATAGAAGCAAATATAACCGAGAAATGGCGCTCTCTTAATTCTTGGTTAAAAAAGCGCTAGAAAATAACTAGGTATAAAGATATAATAATTGAATGATTATCAAAGTCTCCTGACTTTGATTTTGGGTCAAAAGACCCCAAATATATCTTTCAATATGAACCAAAAAATACGGTAATTAAGTGTTATGTCTGAAAAATGCATAAACACCTGATTTTATTTTTAAGTTTGAGGATGAGGATGAGGATGAGTAATAATTAAAAACAAATGAATTTATTACTGTAAATTCCGTGCCTTTTTAGGGCCCATAGCTCAACGGTTAGAGCAGTGGACTCATAATCCATTGGTTCGGGGTTCGAATCCCTGTGGGCCCACATTTTTAATACATGTTAGACTGATTAAAAACTCTACGCATTTAATCTATATCTCACGTCATTTAATATAGAATTAAACTTATCTGTATCTTCAAAAATATTGAACTGATCCGTCTCAATTGTCAGGACGGGAATTTGCTTCAATTCCCTGATCCACCTGTCATAAGCCACATTTAACTGGTGTAAATATTCAGGGTCGATTGAATTTTCATAATCTCGGCCGCGGGAGTGGATGCGTGTCTGTAGTGTATCGGTGGATGCCCTTAAATATATGATTAAATCAGGTTGCCTTAAATAACCGGTCATGATGTTGAATAGATTACGATAGTTCTGCCAATCACGGTCATCCATTCGCCCCATTTCATGAAGGTTGCGGGCGAAAATTTCTACATCTTCATAAATTGTTCGGTCTTGGACCACTCCGCCATTTTTATTTGAAATTTCTTTTTGAGCATTGAAACGATGGTGTAGAAAATAGATTTGAAGATTGAAACTCCATCGTTCCATATCGCCGTAAAAATCACTGAGATACGGATTATCCGCTACTGATTCATAGAAAGGGGACCAGCCCAATGTATCAGCTATTTTATCAGTAAATGTTGTTTTCCCGGCACCAATATTTCCCGCCAAACCAACGAAAGGATTTTTCTTCATCGTCGATAAACCATCCATGTGGTTTCGAGCAATGTTTTTAAATCAGAGTGTTCAGCCTTCCAACCCAAGTGGTCATAGGCCATGTTTGTGCCTGCATAGAGTTCCGCCGGGTCACCGGGTCGGCGGTCAACAATATTATACGGTATTTCTTTCCCAGAAATTTCTTTTGCCAAGCTGATTACGTCCAGGACGGAATGACATTCTCCCGTGGCCAGGTTTACGGTGATGTTTTCGTTTTCATTCAAATATTCAATCGCTTTCAGATGGGCCGATGCCAAATCGGTAACATGGATGTAATCCCGCACACCGGTCCCGTCGTGGGTATCATAGTCATTCCCAAACACTTGTACTTTTTCACGCTTCCCCGATGCAACCTCCATCACAATTGGCAGCAGGTTTGCAGGATCATTTTCCAGCAAGATTAGGCGTCCCAGCGGATCATATCCTGCCGCGTTGAAATACCGTAGTGCAGCAAACTTCAACCCTTTCAGTTCACCATACCATTTCAGGATTCGTTCAATCTCAAGTTTGGTAAATCCATAATAATTGATAGGTTTCAGAGGATGGTTTTCATCCAAGGGCAAATATTGCGGATAGCCGTACACAGCGGCGGTGGATGAAAAAACAAACTTATCCACGCCATGGTCAACCATAGCATTGAGCAAAGAAATGGTGCCGGAAATATTGTTATGTGAATATTTTCCCGGATCAACCATGGATTCGCCGGCGGCCTTGAAAGCCGCCAAGTGTACGACAGCATCCACACCGTTTAACCCTTTTGCCAGATCATCATTATTGAGTGTAGAACCTTGGAAAAAATCGGCGCGATGATCTACAGCCTCGCGGTTCCCCGTGGACAGATTATCCAACACAACAACTTCATATCCAGCTTCACATAACGCTAAAACTACGTGGGAGCCAATATATCCGGCTCCGCCGGTAACCAAAACTTTCATTTATCGTTTTACCTTTTTGGGAATGATGCGACGTTCAATGACTTCGCCCATACTGTTGATTTGAGAAATAATTTTTTCAGCATCCTTAGGATATTCATATTCGATGGCATTCTTCATGATGCCATTTTCATTAAAATATGTGGCTCGAATTGGTTTTTTATTCTTCCCAAATCGTACCGTATGGCTCCCTACCAAAACTGAATCTGCACGGAAATATTTCGAGCGGAGACCATTTTCTCCATAGCTGAATTGGTAATAATAGTAGAGGTTCTCAAAGTGATCCAATACACTTACACCTTTAGTAATTCTTTGGCCGTTGATATGATATCTCGCGATCCAACCGGGGCGGATGGCACTTAAATCCGGGGCAAAGAGTTCATGGTTCAATTCTGATAAATTACGCCGGGAATAAAACTCAATATCATATTCCGATGATTTTCCGTCCTCATTCCAGCGCATATGATAGGTCCATAAATTTTTTCCATGACGATTAAAATAATCCACATCCTGGACCAATCCCTTTTCATCCAGAGTGACGCGGTAGTGGGGACTTCCAGCGCCCTCTTTTTTGGTAATACCTTCGATCAGTTCCTGGCTTTTGGGATTCCATTTACGGTAATAGAGTTTCAACCTGCTGGGCGATTTCACTTTTTTTCGCCGGCCTTTGTCCCAATTGGCAGGGATAAATCCTACGCTTTTCAATTCTCCGGACGGATAATAAACAGCACGAAAATAGGCTTCATTTTTTTTGACCGAATCCTTTGCTTCCCCGCTGAGAATATTGGTACGCATCAATTCTGTTGAAAAAAATTTCACCGTTGAGTCCGCTTGACTGAATCCTGCTCCCATTAAAAATATGAACGAAAAACGAAATTTCATTTACATCAAACCCCATCCGATCAGTCCAAAAATAGTAAACACCATTCCCAGTCCAACCCAGCGGCTGCTTGACAGTTTACGTTCATATTCCATCGCATCCGCTTCAATCGAGCGATAGCTTAAAACAACCCGAACCGTCTTCCCTTCTTCAACCAGTACATCCTGACGTGCCAGTTTAATTATATCACGCATTTTTCGATTCTGTGAAACGGAACGTGTATTCAATGTCATTTCCGGCGGAAAATAACTCACCTGATGCCAGCCCGGTGCAATTTGTACCGGATCTTTAACCGGAGATACACCCACCTGAAGACCGTCAACAAAAATGGGGATGCCCTCCGTATCACAATAAATTTGAATTGCAGTGATTGGATTTGGTTTTTCTTTCCAGTCGATTTCCTGCGAGAACAGAAAAGAACTGATGAACAGAAAGGGTAGGACCTTAACCATGGATTTCCTTCTGTAATTGGACCACTTCCATCGTCAGATCTGTATAATCTTGCCCGGCTGCTTCCATTTCACGAATTTTAATTCTGATTTCACGTATCCTTTCTTTAACGGAAACTTTGGAAATTGTCCTTAAACATTCTTCTGCCAATTGAAGAAGCAGTGTTGTTTCATCTTCTTCCATCAATATTCGGCTGACAATTTCACGATCTTCGGGTACCTCAAAATAGGCGATAATTTCTGCCGGATTCACTTTAGACTTTTCGATCAACAATTGAGCCAGTTTTTTGAGCGGCTCATTTTTCATCCGATTGATATCCAATTTTTCCTTGATTAAATTTTTTGCCTCCGCATCTTCACCGGCCAATACTTTTATGATCCCGAGTTCCGCTTTGGCATCCACTGAGGTGAACAGGGTTGGTTTTTGACGCGATTCTTCGCCCCTATTTTTGGGACGTTTTTTCCTGGCGAGTTGAGAATACATATGGACCATTTGATTCTCGTCCACGCCGGCGGCCTGGGTGAGCATTTTAATCAAATCCTGCCGAATGATTGGATCAGGAATCCCCACTGCTTCAGCTAAAATTTCTTTAATCAAGTTTGATCGTTCTGCGGATGACATACTTTTAAAACCACTGGACTTAAGTTGGAATCGAAGAAGCTCCGACGCTTTTTCTACACCATTTGTTTTAAATCCTTCAGCACCATCCCGCTTCACCCAATCATCGGGGTCAAGACCATCTGGAATAACAATTACATGCGGTTCTACACCACCTTTTAATAGTGCATACCCGGTCTTAAGGGCAGCGTTTATTCCGGCAGAATCCCCATCATAGGCGAGGTAAACTTTCGATGCAAAGCGGCGAATTTGCTGGACGTGGCGGTCGGTGAATGCTGTGCCGGAAACAGCCACAACATTTTTTATCCCCACCTGGAAAAGCTGAATTAAGTCAGTGTATCCTTCTACTAAAATGGCAAACGCATCTTGGCGTATGGCATCGCGGGTAAAGTTTAGGCCGTAAAAAATTTCACTTTTTCTATACAGTGGTGTCTCGGGGGAATTCATATATTTTGCCGGGTCATCCGTGCCAAATACACGTCCGCCAAAGGCGATTATTTTTCCCGAAGAATTTGAAATTGGGAATATGATTCTAGCGCGAAAGCGGTCGTAAAATTCGTTACTTGAAAAACCAAATAATCCCGATTTTTCATATACGTCGCGATTATAATTTTTAGATTTAATCGCATTCACAAGGTATTTTGAATTATCCGGAGCAAAACCAACTTTGAATAATTTGAGCGACTCTACACTGAGCCCCCGTTCTGTTAAGTATTTTTTTGCCTCCGCACCGCGTTCCGAAAACAGGGTAGTATGGTATAATTCCGCCGCATCATGATGAATATTATAAAGGTTAGCAAAAAATTCTTTTGAATCGTCACTCCCGGTAAACTCAACTTCGACACCTAATTGTCCACCCAATTCCTGAATGGCTTCAACAAAACTGATTTTTTCATATTCCATGATAAAATTAAGAGCATTACCACCGTTGCCGCAGCCAAAACAGTGGTAGATACCTTTATCGGGAGCCACACTGAATGAGGGTGTTTTTTCGTTGTGAAATGGACACAACCCAAAAAAATTACGCCCACGTTTTTTTAAATCAACGTGGCGGGAAACCACATCCACAATATCGGCGGAATCGCGAATGCGGTCAATAGTTTCCTGTGGTATTCTAGCCATGCTTATCTTCAACGGTGTTTAGAAATTCTCGAATCGTTTTTTCGCCCAATTCAACCGGATCGTTCCAGTTAAAAGTAATGATAATGTTTTTTCGTACATTGATCAACCGTTGTGCCAATTTGGATTGATTGATCACAATATTGGATGTGTCCCGATTGGGTAATAATTCAACCATCCAAAAAAAGATCATAACGACTAAAAGGCCTTTCACAAACCCGAATAAGGTTCCCATCACACGATTGGCCCATTTTGTACTTTTCGATAGAAATAAAAATTGAATTAATTTTGTGACCAACCGCGCCAATAAAAGCACCATTGAAAAAATAATGATAAAACTCAATACAAACAGCAGCCACACGTCGATGGGCAGCCATGCGATCAGGAAGGAGCCTAAATCAACATAGAGCCGTAAAGCAAAAATAGTAGCAAAAACAAGACCCAGCAGGCGCCCTAATTCTTCTACCAATCCACGGCGAAACCCAATCAGGCACATCGCCAAAAGGAAAAAAACTGCTAAAGCATCAATCATTGTTTATCGTACTGCGCTAACGGTTAAACAATTTCCATAAGAATTGTTGTAAACATCCAAATCATGGAGTGACTTTATACCCATAATCAGGCATTCTTACCGAAAGACCTTACCGACCTATCCAAGTATTTCCCTTACGTATTTCTGTGCAGTTTTTCCGTCGATAAGTCCTTTTCCGCGCTTCATAACCTCAGGCATGATTTTACCCATATCGGCCATCGATTCGGCCCCAGTTTCATCCATAACCGCCCGGACGATATTCTTTATTTCACTTTCTGCCATCATCTGAGGCAAATAACTGTTTAGTATATTTATTTCGGCCTTTTCTGCTTCTGCAAGTTCAGGACGATTTCCCTTACTATATAAATCAATGGACTCTTTTCTTTGTTTCACCAACGATTGCAAAAGCTTGATTTCTTCTGTTTCTGAAAGATCTTCGCGTTTTTCAATTTGTTTATCTTTTAGTTTTGCTAAGGTGGTACGCAGGGTGCCGGACTTTTCTTTTTCGCCGGCCTTCATTGCTGCATACATATCACTTTGTATTTGTTCAAATAAGCTCATTATCCTACTCGTTATCAATTCGCTTCATTGCCATTAATAGTCGATCCTGGTCCGATTCAAAACCAATGAATCGGCGGCCCATTTTTTTAGCAATTACGCCCACTCCGCCGCTTCGTGTAAAAGGGTCCATAACCCAATTCAACTTAAAACTGGAGGCCGCCAATATCCGCTGGATCAATTGTTCCGGTTTATCCCCCACCCTTTTGACGGTTGAACCCATCTGAATATCCATGATGTCACTCCATAGATTGGTAACCCCCATCTCAATGAGGCCGTCTGGATTCGCACTGTTTTCCCGATCTGTAACCACTTCCTGGTTAAACATGAAATCCGTCGATTTTGTCGCAAACCAGATATCCGAAATACGGTTGATCCAGGTAAGTGGTTTTGGTTGATCTTTCGGTGTTGTGTTTCGCCAAGTGATTCTGGTTTGAATATGAAAGTCGGTGCTAAGAAGGGAATGGTACATTCCTGAATACCGCCAACCAGAAATCAGATAAATTGCCCCGGTTGGTTTTAAAACACGAGCACATTCTTTGAGCCAATTTTCATTCCACTGATAATATTCTTGGAGAGTCATGGGGTTCCCACGTTGGCTGGTGCTGCGCCAGGGAGATTCGGGTGGATCGGCAATCAATAAATCAATCGAATTGTCCGGAATCTTTTTTAACCCATCAAGGCCTAATCCTGAAAATACGCCTTCCTTCATTTTGTCAACTGTCATTGAAATATCTTCAACTTTTTGTACAGCTGGCAGGTATTTATTCAAATCATTGATCGTTAAACCGCGGACGGCTTCGAGCGGATTGGTGAATAATGGTTCTTTCTTCTCAATCGACATGGGGGAAAATTTAGGATAGAGTTACACTACCAAAACAGGGATTCCATTCAATATTTTATCTTCCTAAATTTTTTGATGCCAAATAAGAAAAAAGTGCTCTTTATCTGCACTGGCAATGCCTGCCGATCACAAATTGCCCATGGATTACTCAGAGATTTGGCCGGAGATCGATTTGAAGTGTTCAGCGCAGGATCACATCCCAGTCAGGTTCACCCCATGAGTATTTCAGTCATGGAAGAAATCGGGATTGACATATCCCATCACACTTCTGACCATGTTGATGATTACTTGGACAGCGGCATCAATATTGCCATTACCGTATGCGATAATGCCAACCAAGTTTGTCCAACATTTCCGGAAGATGTCGAACGCATACATTGGAGTATCGATGATCCCTTCCGCGGATGGACTTTTGACAAGAGTCAAATGGATTCATTCAGAGAAACACGGCGTGAAATCAAAAAACGCATTGAATCATTTTTAGATTCGCATTAAAATTTTTCAAGGATAAGCCGCTCAATAAATATTTATTCTATTCGACATGTTTAACAAGTATGTTATAAATTATTTTACACTTTTATATAGATTAACTTTAAGGAGAATAAATTATGCTTGATATTGCAAAAGTTCTGAAAGATGAAATCAGCCGCTTGGCGCGGAAGGAAGTACGAAGCCTTATATTCCCTTTCACGAAGCAGGTTCAAACGCTAAAAAAAACGATCCGTGATCAAAATGCGAAAATCAATGCTATAAGTAAAGCCTTATCTTTCAAAGTGGATATTAAAGATTCCGGCGTCATCATTCCACATTTAAGTAAGGGAGAAGCGTCCGTAAAAGTCAGGACAAGCCCAAAATCAATTAAGCGGCACCGCCAGCGCCTGAAACTATCTCAGCGTCAAATGGGACTATTGCTGGGAGTGAGCACATTGACCGTCAATAAATGGGAAATGGGTAATGCACAACCGCGTGGGAAAAACTTAGATTCATTTTCCCTTTTGCGGAGAATGGGCTTTAAAGAAGTGAAAACCCGTTTAGCCGAAGTAGAACCACTTCCGAAAAAAAGAGGGCGCAAGTCGAAGAAAAAGGCTTAGTCTGAGTTTTCCCCGAGCTTTTTATCCGATAGGGAGAATTGGTATAAAGCTATTCGGCTTCGGCGATTTTTAATAAATATTGTCCATAGTGATTATTGGCCAATTCATTTCCCAATGTTTGTAGTTGAGTTTTATCAATATACCCCATTCTAAAAGCAATTTCTTCGATACAGGATATTTTCATTCCCTGACGCTTTTCTAACGTCTGGACGAATTGGGATGCTTCCAATAAAGAATCATGCGTGCCCGTATCCAGCCAGGCATATCCACGCCCCATTTGTTCCACCTGCAACCGGCCCCGATTGAGATAATGTTTATTTACATCAGTGATCTCTAGTTCTCCCCGCGGGGATGGCTTTTGATTTTTGGCAACCTCAATTACATCATTAGGGTAGAAGTAAAGTCCGGATACGGCATAATTACTTTTGGGAACGCTTGGCTTTTCTTCGATTGATATTGCATGTCCATTTTGATCAAATTCCACAACACCATAGCGTTCCGGATTATTCACATAATAGCCAAAAACAATTGCATTATTCGATGTTTGAACAGCTTTTGCACTTTCTTGGAGCCGTTCCGGGAGGCGGCCGCCATAAAAAACATTATCACCAAGGATGAGACATACATCATCATCTCCGATAAATGTTTCGCCTAAAGTGAATGCCTGCGCTAATCCATCCGGGGACGGCTGTATTTTATATGAAAATGACAATCCCAATTGGGAGCCATCGCCCAATAGCGATTCGTATTTTGGTATATCCTCTGGGGTAGAAATAACAAGAACCTCCTTAATGCCCGTTAGCATTAAGGTCGATAATGGATAATAAACCATTGGTTTATCGTAGATTGGCATGAGTTGTTTACTCGCCACTTTTGTAACAGGATACAAGCGTGTTCCGCTGCCGCCGGCCAGGATTATTCCTTTCATGAAGTCCTCAATTGATAATGGATATTCTTGTAATTAATAATGATATTAGTTTGAAGTTAAGCAGATGTTCCTTTTTTATAAGAACTAAAGTTTACTTATTCTTCCCAGGATAAACTGGAATTACGTACAATCGTTAATCCAAATTGCTTGAGAAAGTTGGTTCGTTCCTCATCTTTTTTCATTTGTTCACGCTCAAAATGTTGTCCGACGTCCACTTCAATTACGGGACCAATGTATAATGCGATAAAATCTACTACATATCTGTCAATAGGGTGTTGTCTTCTACATCGAACGTTTAGTTGTTTCTTCCTAATATGAGCCCAAAGTTTTAATTCCGCCGGAGTCATGTTTCCTCTTAAAACACTCACCGGTCTTTTTGCCGATTCAGTCGGTGGCGGTAATTTAAAAGTTTACCTTATTTAAACTCCTCACTTTTGTTTCCTCCCCGCATGGGAAGGACGGGTGGGAGAAAAGTATTTCTTTATCTTTGAAATAAATGCTCCATTTTGAAATTATCATACCAATCTATGAACGTGTTGCCCATGTCTCTGGTCTATTCAGTCAGTTGTGGTAATTGACTTATATAATTTCTAAAATCGAAGTAAGAGTCCCCTCTCGAGAGGGACTTCGACCCAGTCGAAGGGGTGTGTTTTGTGACATGGTTGGGTCTATAATTATTGCGCCTTCCCTTGTGCAGCAATTGCCGCAGCTTTTTTCGCGATTGCTTCCTGATCGCCTAAATAATAGTGTTCAATCGGCTTCAGGTCTTTATCCAATTCGTAAACGAGGGGGACGCCTGTGGGGATATTTAATCCCACGATTTCTTCCTCGGAAATTTTGTCTAGATATTTCACCAGCGCCCTGATAGAATTTCCGTGAGCAACGATTAATACTTTTTTACCCCTCTTGATCGTTGGCGCAATGGTTTCGTGCCAAAAAGGGAGGAACCGATCTACTGTGTCTCTCAAGCATTCCGAAGCCGGCAGTTCAGATGAATCAAGGTCCTGATAGCGTTTATCAAAGCGTGGGTGACGTTTATCATCATAATCCAAGGCAGGGGGTGGGGTGTTATAACTGCGCCGCCAAATCAACACCTGATCATCCCCATATTTTTGTGCAGTCTCGGTCTTGCTCAGTCCTTGGAGGGCACCATAATGCCGTTCATTGAGGCGCCAGTTGTATTCAATGGGAATACCATCGATCGCCATTTCTTTCAGACATAAATCCATCGTGCGGTTTGCTCGTAGGAGGACCGATGTATACACAAGGTTGAAAGTGTATCCATCCTGCTTTAATATCTGTCCGGCTGATTTGCCTTCAGCAATGCCTTTTTCGGTTAAGTCTACGTCTGTCCAGCCCGTGAACCGGTTTTCTAAATTCCACTGGCTTTCGCCATGACGGAGTAATACAAGTTTATGCATATTTATCCTATTCTTAAGTTTGATAAGTTTTCAGTACGCAGAAGTCAGAGTGCAGATTTTTTTGACTTCATTAAACCTACTATCATTGCTGAAATTTCTTTTGTTTCTTGAATCCAGCCATTTGCGATTTCTTTTTCTATATAACCAATTTCTAACCCAATATATAATTTGTGTCCTGAGTTCACCGTGGGACCCTCGAGCTTATATTAAAAATCGAAGGTTTTCCTTTAAGGATTCTCTTTCCTCTCCTTCTGCTATATTGCTCGGTATGGAAAGTGCGGAACGAGTGATTTGGTCTTTAAAGCCATAGTCTTTACCATTTTTGAAATGTTTATAGATATCTGTGCAAAGTTTGGATGACCGTTTCCAAACTTCCAGCTGCTCAAACCCCATCTATTTTCCACCACTTTCTTTCTGAAATCTGATCACGGATTTCTTTCTTTTGCACTCTTTTTTTCTGACCTCTGACTTCTTTAATCTGACTTCTTTATCCCAAGTCTTTCTTGGTTATAGGATCCATCCTGAATCTTTCGCCACCAGGATTCATGATCGAGGTACCACTGAATGGTTTTGCGAATCCCTGTCTCAAATGTTTCTTTCGGCGCCCAGCCCAAATCATTTTTGATTTTTGATGCGTCAATGGCATAGCGGAAGTCATGCCCCGGACGATCGGTGACAAAGGTGATTAAATCGGTATAGGATTTTCCACCTATCCTTGGTTTAAATTCATCAAGGATTGAACAAATCGTATTAACGATATCAATATTCCGAATTTCATTATTTCCACCGATGTTATATGTTTCACCGATTTTTCCGTTTTGCAGGACTATGTAAATGGCATCGCAATGGTCTTCAACATAGAGCCAATCACGCACATTGAGTCCTTCACCGTAAACGGGAAGCGGTTTTTCATCGAAGCAATTAGCAATCATTAGGGGAATCAATTTTTCCGGAAATTGATAAGGACCGTAATTGTTGGAGCAGTTGGTAATCAAGGCTGGAAAGCCATAGGTGCGATGCCAAGCGCGGACTAGGTGGTCTGAGGATGCTTTTGAAGCGGAGTAAGGAGAACTGGGATCATAGGGTGTATTTTCGGTGAAAAGACCTTTTTCACTCAAAGACCCAAACACCTCATCCGTACTCACATGTAAAAACTTATAGTTATCTTTTATCCTTTTACTTTTGTCTTGCCAATGCTTGAGCGAAGCTTGAAGCATTGTAGCAGTTCCTATGACATTTGTTTCAACGAAGGCCATCGGCCCATCTATCGATCTATCCACGTGGGATTCAGCCGCAAAATGAACTATGGCATCAGGTTGGAATTCCTGAATAGTTGCAGATACAAATTTCGCATCACATATATCACCTTGGACAAATTGATAATTGGGATTATTATCAATGGAAGTGAGGTTTTGAGGATTCCCCGCATAGGTCAGTTTATCCAGATTAAGGATTTGATTCTCGGTATGGTTAATCTGGTTCAGGACAAAATTACTGCCGATAAACCCGCATCCGCCCGTAACAAGTATTTTCATTGCATTCCTTTTATTCTTCACCCAAATGATTTTCCCCTTCATGGGGGAAAATTAAAAAGGTTTACCTGCCGTAACAAAATGTAGGCAGGGGTTTATAAATATAGCACGCGCCCCAAACTCTGATTTTAATTAAGGACTGAATGTATAAACATCCTAAAGTTTCATTACAAAATTAACGAGAATTTGGTTCCATCAATAATTGAATTATATAATTTGTGTTTTAATGAAATATGCGTCCGTTCCGAGGAAGCCCCGGACCGGGCAGGAAGGATGGGGGAGATATCATATTATCTGTGTGATAAAGGGATTCAATTACCCCGCCATTTCCGCCTACGATTCTTCGGCGGATAAATATGGCGGGGCATGAGCAAAAAGAGCCAAGTTGGGGTTTTAACTCCTTTCCGAAATAAACACAAATGTTATAATCAATTTTATGGGAATAGTTTACAGAAATATTCACAAAATATTTATAAAAATACTGTTGTTTCTATGTATTTGTGTATCATAAGCTTCAGACCGAGGACATTGTGAATAATGATTAACACACGGGAAAGTGATTCAAATCACATCATTAATTTCGATATGAATCGTATTTTCAGCGTTCGTGTGCCGCATTATTTTGAAAACTCCCTTAACTTAACAAAATAAATAACCACCAATGGACTTATGTCCGGTCGGTGAAGTGCAGTTTAACGTATAATATAAATGCCTCGCGCAGTTCTAAAAATGGGACTAACGGGGCGGAGCTTTATCTGGATTATGGATGTTGGATTAATGAATGATGGATTAAGACTGTTTTGAAGAAAAATGAGATATTAGAAATGTCATTTTATTTCTCATTAAATATTATTGAGTTAACTAAGTTTTTAAAGAGCAACAAAGAATTTGTATTATCAAACCAAATATTGAAAAGCGGTACTTCAATTGGGGCTAATGTGACTGAAGCACAAGCTGCACAGTCAACAAAAGATTTTATTGCTAAAATGTCAATTTCAGCCAAAGAAGCTAGAGAAACAGAATATTGGTTGAGATTGCTTGACAAAAGTGGTTATCTGGTTAAATATCAAGATCGGAATAATCTGTTTGTTCAAATAAAATCGATAATTAAAATGTTAACCAGTATTATAAAAACAACTCAGGAAAAAATCCAAAATTGAAAATTAATCATCTAAAATCTTTCAGCCGCCATACACAAAATGTGTATAAACTATTATTTCTCCTCATAATTCCGTTGTCTGCCCAGTCTGTACAGGAACTCCAGCGGCTGAAGTCAGAGTATGAAAAATTTCAAAAAGGCCAAGGGAAGTTACAGGCCCCAGGGGCCGTTGAAGAGATCGACCCAGAGACAGGGTTACCCCGAAGAGCACAAATAACACCCTACGAGTTTGAAGAAATAGATGAAGATTTAGTTGATATTGGATTAAAGCATTTCGGATATGACTTCTTCACCCGCAGGGATACTATTGCTTTTTGGGAAAACCTGCCCACCCCAGCCAACTATTTATTAGGACCAGGCGATGAACTGGTTATTTCATTATGGGGTGAAACTCAATTGCGGGAAACGTATACCGTTAACCGCGATGGTAAAATTTATGATTCAAAGGTTGGACTACTTAACATAACCGGGAAAACAATTTCCGAAGCCCGACAATACTTAAAAGACCAGTTCGGCCGGATTTACGCTACCCTAAAAGGAAAAACAGCTACCACATTCATAGATGTGTCCCTTGGGGAGCTACGATCTATCAATGTGAATTTTGTCGGTCAAGTGAAATATCCCGGTGTTTATCCAATTCATCCATTTTCTACAGTAATCACCGGTCTTATCCAGGCCGGCGGTGTGGATACAACTGGTTCCCTGCGCAATATACAAATTAAAAGAAACGGGTCACTTTATAGTTCAATTGATCTCTATGATTATTTTCTCAAGGGTGATTATCCAGACAATATTCAACTTAGGGATCAGGATATTGTTGTTATTCCTGTACGGACTTCAGAAATCCGGGTAGACAGTGCTGTGGTTAATCCGGGGATTTATGAATCTAATGATGGTGAATCCATATATGATTTAATTCAATATGCCGGCGGATTAACACCCAACGCTGCTGGTAAAATTGGATTGAGCAGAATAAAGCCCATGGAAGAAAGGGATTCAAATGGTGCTTACGAGGCACGCTATATTGATATAAATAATGCAAAATTGGTACCTGTTCAAAATGGAGATCAAATTTCTGTCCGCCATTTGTTCAGAGAAAAACAGCTAGTGGAGATCATTGGGCAAGTTAAAGTACCGGGGATATATCATTATTACGAAGGAATGACATTTGGGCAATTAATTAAACTTGGTGGCGGTTTTGACGATTCTACTTTTTGGAAATCGGTGTATCATGACCAGGCAGAAATTATCCGCCGTAATCCAGATTCAAGGTACGAGGAAGTGATAGCAGTAAACCTGGATGGCGTACTTAATAGAGATGGTTCAAATGATATACCTCTTCAAAATCTGGACAGGGTGGTCATCCATGCTAATCTCAATTACTTCGAAAAAGAAAACGTCAAAATTTTAGGCGAAGTAAAAATTCCAGGATCTTATCCAATTTTAAACGATAATGAATCATTGCAGTCTTTAGTTAATCGTGCCGGGGGATTTACATTGAAATCATTTGAGGGTGGCATCGAAATTTACCGCGATTCCCTCAGGGTGGCCTGGAAGAACTTGAATTTACCCCTGATGGCAGGTGACAGCGTGGTCGTTAAAGAAAAGCCAGGAACCGTTTTTGTAACCGGGGAGGTATACAACCCGGGCTTGATTGAGTTTGACTCACGTAAATCTCTTAGAAAATATATTAATCTCGCTGGCGGCATTTCAAAGGATGGTGATAAAAACGATGTTATTGTTATTTATGCAAATGGAGAAGTTGTCCCGGACCATAGATTGAGTACCCCCAAAATTAAAGATGGTTCAACCATTATTGTGAATCAAAAAGAACCGACTAAACCATTTGATGCAACGCAATTTGCCAACACAACCCTCTCATTGTTGTCTTCCTTGGTCACAATTTTAGTTTTGTCTAAACAGTTGTAAAAAACATGAATTTTTCAGACCTTGAAAAAATAATGTCCAATCGAGGAGTGAATTCCCTTGCCGACATCGCCCGTGCCCTCGACACCACTCCTCAGGCTGTCTCCAATTGGAAATCCCGCAACCAAGTTCCCCTCCACGTCATCTCCAAACTCAATGGTCCAAAATTTAACAACTTGTCTGCCGGAGTTAGAATGGGGGCGGATCCTCCAATCCTCCAATCCTCCAATCCTCCAGCCGATTATTCGTACCAATATCCACTGTACGACGAAGATACGATATCTCTTTCAGATATCCTCCTAACAATGGCCGAGCAGCTCAAGGTAATTGTGCTGGTACCTTTTATCACTGTCTTTCTCACATTTACTTATGTTCAATTCATCCAGCAACCTCAGTATATCAGTTGGGCAACAGTACTGTTGCCCGAAAACAAGTTGGGCAATCTAGGCGGCCTCGCCGGTTTGGCCTCCCAATTTGGTGTAAATATACCCATGGAGTCATCCGCGGATCTTTCCAGTCCCTCTCTTTACCCTGAGCTTCTACGTAGTCGAACTTTTGCCGAAAAAATACTTGATAAAAAGTTTTATACAAAAAAATTTGGTAAAGAATTGCACCTATTAGCTATTCTAACCCACGGTGACAAAAAACAAAAGATTAGTCGAGATAAATTAATTGCGAAAGCGGTTGTTTTATTAAACGACGAGTATTTAGCCTTTGACCAGGATTCAAAATCAACATTTAGTATTATTAAGGTCACAGCCCCCGAACCGCAGTTTGCAAAAGAATTAGCAGATGTAGTTTTAGCTGAACTCGAGTCCCTTAATCGATATTATAAAAGCCAAACTGTAAGTGAAAAAACATCCTTTATTGAAAACCGCATTGCCGCTGTTAAAGGTGATCTTGAAAAATCTGAAAAATCATTAAAAGATTTTAATGAAAGAAATCGTCAAGCATCGTCTCCATCTTTATTATTGGAGTTAGGTCGTCTTGAACGAAATGTCGAAATACAAGAAGGCGTTTTTCTAACCCTAAAGCAACAGTTAGAATTGGCCAAAATTGAAGAAGTTCAAGAGACCTCTATTGTTCAGGTATTAGATAAACCTCAGGTGTCTCTAAAACCATCCAATAAAAATATTATTCTAAGTATTATTTTATCAGGCATTCTGGGAATTGGGTTAGGTATAATGATTGGCTTTATTCGTTCTTATGCAGATAATTCTGATATAGATGAACGAAAAAAACTCCGCCGTGTAAAACATTTATTTAAGAAAAAAATAAAGGATATAATAAAAGATCGACGAATCTCTGGCATTGTAAGTGGCCTTATGTTAATAGGCTTACCATTATTTTTAGGATACAAATCTGCAAATCCCGTATTTTTTGGCATGTATTCAACGAAGTTGATGATCGTAAACTTAGTATATGTTTTTATGTTGACCGTGTCCGGTTCTCTTTTTATTTACCTTTCCTCAAAAAAATAGTCTGTTACCATAGCAAAAATAAAATGTACTAAAATTTTCAGATTATAAAAGTTACGTTTAGAATGATAGCAATATTAATATCGTCAGCGATATTACATTTAATATTTATTAAACCTTTTCGGCTATTTATAAATGAGAATATTTTGTTACAAACGTTGGATTGTCTACTTTCTAATAATAATATAACAACACTTCAAGAAGGCCATACTGAAGTTCTTATTATTCCTTTTAATAGTGATAGGTTTATTCATTTGAGAATTCCGTTTAATGGCTTTTATATTGTCCCTTCTATCTTAATGTTCGTGAAGAAAAAAATTGATTTGTTTAAGAAATTTACAATTATTCATCTGGGTTTTACTTTTTCCCCATTGTTGTTTTTTCTAATTGGAATAAATATCTCAATATTATTGAATGGTACGTTATTTCATTTGTTATTTATTGTTTTGAGTCTATTATTTACTGTTTTGTTATTGAGGCAAGATGGGTCCAAAGGAATTATACTGGCCGGAGGAAGCAGCAAACGATTATACCCCATTACGAAAGTAGCCAGCAAACAACTCACGCCAATCTACGATAAACCAAAAACAATTAGAATTATTAGGACTAAAAATGGCAAATAATTCTATGGTCAATATTTGCTAGAGATTTCAAATAAATAATAATTTTTATAATTGATGAAGGATAGAGAATATAAAATGAAGAATATTTTAATTATTGGCGGAGAAGGTTACATTGGAAATGTAGTGGCTCAAAACTTACTTGATGCCGGGTATGGAGTTATTTCATATGATAAATTACTTTTTAGTAATAACCATTGTGTTTTGCATAAAATTCAAAATCCAAATTATCAATTTATTTTTGGCGATATGTTAGATATAGAGCATTTAAAAAGTGTTCTACCTGGTGTTAATGGCGTTGTCCTTTTAGCCGGATTGGTTGGTGATCCAATCACAAAAAAATATCCAAATGAATCTGCTGTAATAAATGATTTCGGTGTGAAAAACGTCATTGACCTTTGTGCTGAAAAAAATATTGATAAATTTATTTTTGTTTCGACCTGCTCAAATTATGGCTTAATTAATGATAATGAATTGGCGCATGAAGAGTTTGAACTTAATCCTTTATCCTTATATGCTAAATCTAAAGTGAATGCTGAAAAACATATTTTATCATTAAAAAATAAAACGGGTATGAACGCCACTATTTTACGTTTTGCAACAGCCTTCGGGCTTTCCCCACGAATGCGTTTCGATCTTACTGTGAGCGAGTTTACGCGTGATTTGGCGATGGGGAATGATCTATTAGTATATGATGCTAACACTTGGCGCCCCTATTGTCATGTGCAGGATTTTGCCCGACTCATTCAAATGATACTTGAGGCATCACGGGAGAAAGTATCATTTGAAGTGTTTAATGCAGGCGGAGATATTAATAATGCAACAAAGCAGATGATTGTTGATTCTATTCTTAATAAAATTCCAAATGGTAAAGTTAAATATCAAGAACATGGCAGTGATCCGCGAAATTATAAAGTGAATTTTGAAAAGGTTAAAACGGCGCTTGGGTTTGAACCCAAATATACCGTTCATGATGGCATTGAAGAATTAGTCAATGCCATCAATAATCATGTTTTTGACCACGTTGATGAAAACAGAAATTTTCATGGTAATTATGAAATTGACTATCGGACTAGTAAATGAATAAATACATATCGCTTTGTGTACCAACCTTAGATGGCAATGAGTGGAAATATGTTAAAGAGTGTATTGATTCAGAATGGGTCTCATCTGCAGGAAAATATGTTGATTTGTTTGAGCAAAAAAACGCGAAATATACAGGGTCAAATTATGCTATCGCATGTGTAAATGGAACGACAGCACTACAGATTTCTTTGCGACTGGCGGGTGTGAAGCCTGGCGATGAAGTTATTGTACCTACATTAACATTTATTGCTCCAATAAATGCAGTAGCATATAATAATGCAACACCAATTTTTATGGATGCAGATAATTATTATAATATGGATTTAGAAAAGACGATTGAATTCATTAAAAATGAAACTGTTTTTAAAAGCGGGTTTACTTACAATAAAATAAAAAATAAAAGGATTTCTGCTATTTTACCTGTCCATGTGTGGGGAAATGCTTACTGGTTTGATGAACTGGTTGATTTGTGCAAAGAAAGAAATATTGCTGTTGTAGAAGATGCCAGTGAAAGCCTGGGCACTTTTTATAAAGAAGGGAAATATAAAAGAAAACACACTGGTACCATAGGGAAACTGGGATGTATATCTTTTAATGGAAATAAAATTATCACTGCCGGTGGCGGTGGCATGATCCTTACCGATGATGAAGATTTAGCTGAAAAAGCAAAATATCTTACAACCCAAGCCAAAGATGACCCCATTCGATATATACACAATGAGATTGGGTATAATTTTCGTCTCACAAATATCCAAGCAGCTCTGGGTGTGGCTCAATTAGAACAATTACCCACAATCCTTAAAAGAAAAAAAGGAATATATAATTTTTATCGATCAACACTCGGAGACATAGATGGTTTGTCGATTTCAAGAGTTCCAGATTATGCTGATAACAACCATTGGTTAAATTTATTAAAATTAGACAGTGAAGTATTTGGTGTAAATCATGAAGCGCTCATGCAAAGATTAGAAAAAAATGGCGTTCAAACTCGACCTGTATGGATGTTAAATCATAAACAGATTCCGTATAGAAACTATCAAAGTTATAAAATTGAAAATGCTAATAATTTAGTAGAAAGCAGTTTATGTTTACCATCATCATCAAATCTTACATTTGAAAATCTCCACAATATTGTAAATAATTTGATGAATAAATGAAGATTTGTTTTCTAACTAAAATAGAAAAACCCGGTGTAAAAGAAGCAATATCTTTTACTAAAAATATAACTAAAGAAATTGATGTTTTCTATGGTGATACAGCTATTCCCTTTCCATTAAAGGCTATAAATAAAAACTATGATTTGCTAATTTCTTATATATCTCCGTGGATAGTGCCAAAGGAAGTTTTAAATAATACAAAAAAATGGAATATTAATTTTCATCCTGGACCTCCAGACTACCCTGGAATTGGTTGTTTTAACTTTGCAATTTATGATTCAGCAAAACAATTTGGTGCTACTGTTCACCTAATGGAACCAAGAGTAGATACAGGAAAAATCATTGGCGTTAAACATTTTTCAATGACTGAAAAAGAAACAGTTGAATCATTAAGCATTAAGACATATTCGGCTCAACTGGTTCTTTATAAAGAAATATTAAAATATATTGAGATTAATAATTCATTGCCTGAAATCAGTGAAAATTGGATAAGAAAACCCTACAAGAGAAACGAACTTGAGCAGCTTGCTACGATACATTCAAATATGAATATAAAAGAAATAGATAAAAGGATTAGAGCTACCTATTATCCCGGTAAACCGGCCCCTTTTATTGAAATAGGAGGATATAAATTTGAATATAACCCTGATAGGTAATATTAGTGGATAAGACCTTAATCATCGCTGAAGCAGGTGTTAACCATAATGGTTCGATGGAATCTGCAAAAAGACTAATTGATGTTGCTGAAGGTTCTGGGGCTGATTATGTTAAGTTTCAAACATTTAAAGCAGAAACGCTCGTTACCCAAACTGCAGATAAAGCGGAATATCAAAAAGAATTAACAGATCTAGACGAAACACAATTTAAAATGATTAAAAAATTAGAATTGGACAGAGCAGCCCATGAAGAATTAATTCAATATTGTGAAAATAAAGATATTCGATTTTTATCTACGGCATTTGACCAAGATAGCATCGATATGTTAGCTGAATTGGATATTCCCCTTTTTAAAATCCCATCAGGTGAAATTACGAACTTGCCCTATTTGCGTCACATTGGTCGTATGGGTAAACCGATTATTATGTCCACAGGTATGTCTACATTGGCAGAAGTCCGTTCTGCCTTGAACGTTTTATTGGAAACCGGTGCAGAAAAAGACAAAATCACAGTTTTGCATTGCAATACCGAATATCCTACTCCGATGGAAGATGTGAATTTGAAAGCCATGCTTACAGTAGGAAATAAATTGGGTATAAATGTTGGTTATTCTGACCACACACTTGGGATTGAAGTTTCCATAGCAGCTGTTGCTATGGGAGCTACCGTCATTGAAAAACATTTTACCTTGGATCGTACTTTGCCAGGCCCCGATCATGCTGCCAGTTTGGAGCCCGATGAGTTAAAAAAGATGATAAACGTCATTCGTAATATTGAAAAAGCCATGGGAGATGGTTTAAAAAAACCAAGCTCAAGTGAAATCAAAAATATGCCCATCGCCCGGAAATCCATCGTAGCAAAGAAGTCAATCAAAAAAGGCGAATTGTTTTCGGAAGAAAATTTAACGGTCAAACGACCAGGAACTGGGATTTCGCCCATGGAATGGGATAGTATTATTGTTCTTGAATCCAAAAAAGGTTTTAACAAAGACGATTTAATAGAAATTTAAGTTTGAAGTATATACGAATTATTCCTCGCCTTGATATTAAAGGGCCAAACCTTGTAAAAGGAATTCATCTGGAAGGTTTACGTGTTTTAGGAAAGCCTGAAGAATTTGCAAAATTATACTATGAGCAAGGCGCAGATGAATTGATTTATCAGGATACAGTGGCAAGTTTATATCAAAGAAACAGTCTCACGGATATAATTACAAAAACAGCAAAAAATATTTTTATTCCAATTACCGTGGGTGGCGGTTTAAGATCACTTGAAGATATTAATAAAGTATTAAGAGCCGGTGCTGATAAAGTTGCCCTTAATACGGAAGCTATAAAAACTCCTGATTTTATTACTCAAGCAAGTAGATCCTTCGGTTCATCAACAATTGTGGTCGCTGTTGAAACAATTAAACAACCGGACAATTCTTATTTGGCCTATACAGATAATGGTCGCGAATATACAGGCGTTGATGTCAGATCCTGGGTAAATGAAGCTGAAGATCGAGGTGCTGGGGAAATATTGTTAACTTCAATCGACCAAGAAGGCACAGGTAATGGATTTGACCTAGAATTGATAAAAATGGTATCTGATAGTGTAACAATTCCCGTCATTGCCCATGGCGGTGCAGCGAATGACTCTCATATATTTGATTCTATCAAAGACTCTGGTGCGGATGCAGTAGCAATCGCATCAATGCTTCATTATGCCGCCTTAAATAAAAATGGTGACTTGGTGGGCAACTTTAAAAAAGAAGGGAATACAGAGTTTTTGAAAAAGAAGAGTTCATTTAAAATGTTTGGAAAAGAAAATATCTCTGAAATAAAAAATAATTTAATTAATAAAAATATACCATTAAGGGTTTTGAATTAATTATGGATGTTGCCATCATAGATTATAAAATGTCCAATCTATTTAGTGTGCAGGCTGCCTGTCAAAAAGTGGGACTTTCTTCGGTTATTACTTCGGATAACAATGAAATATTAAATGCAAAGATTGCAATTTTACCTGGGGTAGGGGCATTTGGTAAAGCAATGAAATTTTTAGGGAACTCAAAATTAGATGACACTATATATCAGTTTGTAGTTTCAGGAAAACCTTTTGTCGGAATTTGCCTTGGTTTACAACTCTTATTTGATAGTAGTGATGAGTTTGGGGATTATAAAGGTTTGGGGTTGGTTAAAGGAAAAGTAAAAAAATTCCAATTTCATTCATATGAATCTATAAAATACCCAGTACCGCAAATTGGTTGGAATAAAATAAATAGCAATGGTATTTCTTGGGGTAAAACATTATTCTGCAATAACCACAATAATGATTTCATGTACTTTGTCCATTCATTTTATGTAGAACCTGAAGATGAAAGTATTATCCTTTCAAGAACAACTTATGGTAACACTGAATATTGCTCATCTATTCAACACAATAATATTTTTGCATGCCAGTTTCATCCTGAAAAAAGCGGTGAAATTGGTTTAAATATTTATAAAAATCTTAAAAAGGAATACTGTTAATAATGAAAAATTTAAAAAGATTATATAATTTACCAAATGAGGTAGTTTTTTGCAAAAAATGTGTAATGTCTAACCAGCGTCCAGCATCTATACCTGAATTTAAACATAATAAAAAAAGAGATGGCGCAATATACATGCAAATTGATAATAATGGAATTTGTGATGCTTGTCGTCAAGCTGAAACAAAAGAATTAATAAATTGGGATGATAGGGAAAAAGAATTAATAAATCTTTTAGATAAATATAGAAGAGAAGATGGACATTACGATTGTTTAGTGCCTGGGAGTGGCGGAAAAGATAGTGTTTATCAGGCGCATATTTTGAAATATAAATATGGGATGCACCCTTTATTGACAACTTGGCCCCCAATATTATACACAGATTATGGTTTTGAAAATTATAAAAACTGGATTGAGGTTGGAGGATTTGATAATATTACTTACAAACAGAATGGTAAAGTGATGAAACTTCTCACTCGTCTTGCAATTGAAAATTTATTTCACCCCTTTCAAACATTTATAATTGGACAAAAAAATATTGCGCCCAAAATTGCGGCAAACTTTGGAATTGATTTGATATTTTATGGTGAGAATGAAGCAGAATATGGTAATCCAATCGCGGATAATAGTAATTCATTAAGAGATAAGTCTTATTACACTATGGATCATATGGATGAAATGCTGCTCGCCGGAACTCCTGTCAATGAAATATTGGATAATCATGATATAGATTTAGTAGACTTAAATACTTTTTTGCCATTACCGGCAGTTGAATTTGAAAAGACTAATATGCAAATTCACTATCTTGGGTATTATCTTAAATGGATTCCACAAGAAGCATATTATTACGCTGTTGAACACATCAATTTTAAGGCAAGGCCATTTAGAACGCAGGGGACTTATAGTAAATATAATAGCATTGATGATAAAATTGATGATTTACATTATTATACAACTTTTATTAAATATGGTATTGGTAGTGCTACTTATGATGCATCACAAGAAATTAGAAATAAGCATTTAACTCGAGAAGAAGGTCGGGCATTAGTAAATCGTTTTGATGGTGAGTTCCCTGATCGGTACTTTGGTGAAATAATGGAATATATTGGCATGAAGCCTGAACGATTTTATGAATTATGTGATGAGTTCCGATCACCCCATTTATGGAATAAAGATAATGGTGAATGGAAACTTAGGCATAATGTAAATAAAACAGGAACGGATGATTAGCAAATTTAAAAAGATTTGTGTTGTCACCGGTTCTCGTGCAGAGTATGGGTTGCTCTATTGGTTATTAAAAGAAATTAAGGCCGATCCTTTATTTGAACTACAAATAATAACTACTGGAACGCACTTATCATCAGAGTTTGGGTTGACCTATCAAGAAATAGAAAAAGATGGGTTTTTGATTAATAAAAAAGTGGAAATGTTACTTTCATCAGATTCGCCATCTGCAATTAGTAAATCAACTGGTTTAGGATTAATTGGATTCTCAGACGCTTTTAATGATCTTAATCCAAATTTGCTAATAGTTCTTGGTGACAGGTATGAGATATTAGCTGCTACAACTGCAGCAATGTTTGCGAAAATTCCTATTGCGCATATCCATGGCGGGGAAACAACCGAAGGTGCATTTGATGAAGCAATTCGACATTCAATTACAAAAATGTCCTGGTGGCACTTTGTAGCGGCAGAAGAATATAAAAACCGTGTAATTCAACTCGGAGAAGCTCCTGAACGAGTCTATAATGTGGGTGGAATGGGTGTTGATTGTATCAAAAAAACAGACTTACTAAAAAAATACGAACTTGAAAAATCCATTGGTTTTGAATTTGGGAATAAAAATTTAATGGTCACATATCATCCTGTGACACTTGAAAATCGCAAACCAACTGAGCAATTTAATGAAGTATTAAACTCCTTAGATAAATTGAATGACACTAAGTTAATATTTACTTTAGCAAACTCCGATACTAATGGTAGAGCAATAAATAAAATGATTTCATCATTTGTTGAGTCGCATTCTTCAAATTCAACTTCGTTCAAGTCTATGGGTTTCTTGAATTACCTTTCTTCTTTACAATTTGTTGATGCTGTAGTAGGTAACTCATCCAGCGGACTGTTGGAAGCTCCTACTTTTAAAATTGGAACTATTAATATTGGTGATCGCCAGAGTGGAAGGATAAAATCTGGAAGTATTATAGATTGCAATCCCAATCAAAAATCAATTACCAATGCAATAGAAACACTTTATAGTATAGATTTTCAAAATAAGTTAAATACAGTTGATAATCCCTATGGTAATGGAAGTGCAACGGAAACAATAATTGATGTTTTGAAGAATAGGTCCTTTCCTAAAAGTTTAAAAAAAACATTTTACAATTTATGAAAAATCTAATAATTGAACCCGATATTACAATTAGACAATCATTGAAACGGCTCAATCAAGGCGGGGAAAAATGTCTTATAGTTATAGATAAAAAAAATACACTATTAGGAACATTAAGTGATGGTGATTTACGTAAGGCTATATTATTGGGAGCAGAGATTAAGGACTCTATATCAGGCATATATCAAAAGAACCCAACTGTGTTAGTTGTGGGCAGCTTTAGTCTTCGTCAAGTTAAAAAATTATTTGTTAAATATAAGTTCGATTTGATTCCTATTATTAATGATGAGAATGAACTTGTTGATGTATTAACTTGGGATGCTGTATTTAAGAATGGCGAAAAATTAATACGTGAGAAAATAAATGTACCCGTTGTAATAATGGCTGGTGGGAAAGGAACTCGTATGGAACCGTTTACAAAGGTTCTTCCTAAGCCATTAATTCCTATCCACGAAAAACCCATTATTGAACATATTATTGAGCGCTTTACAGATATTGGTTGTTCCAATTTCCATCTAACTGTAAACTACAAAGGCAAAATTCTAAAAGCATATTTTGAAGAATTGCAACCAAAATATAATGTTTCATTTGTAGATGAAGAGGAGCCTTTGGGTACTGCTGGAAGCCTGCGATATTTAGAGGAAAAATTCGAGAAACCGTTTTTTGTGACCAATTGTGATATTATTATCAAGGCAGATTATAATAGTCTGTATGAATTTCATCAAAAAAATGGTTTTGATATTACATTGGTCGCATCCGCTAAGGAGTATGTTATTCCCTATGGCACTTGCGAACTTAACGGAGATGGACATCTTTCTCACATCAATGAAAAACCGAAATATGATTTTCTTGTCAATACAGGGTTATATGTGTTAAACCCCGATATTTTAAAACTTATACCGCAAAATAAATTTTATCATATTACCCATCTGATAGAAGATTTAAAAAATAGTGGAAAAAAAGTAGGCGTTTTCCCTGTGGACGATGATGCATGGATTGATATTGGACAGTGGGCAGAATATAAAAATGCATTAAACCAATTGTGATAAATGGGAAGACTATTTTAGCTATTATTCCTGCCAGGGGTGGTAGTAAAGGACTTCCTCTGAAAAATATTTTACCATTGGCAGGAAAACCATTAATAGCATGGACAATTGATGCCGCAAAAAAGTCAAAATATATTGACAGATGTATTATATCTACTGATGATAAAAAAATTGCAAATGTATCGATTGAATATGGCGGTGATGTACCTTTTCTAAGGCCAGCAGAAATAGCAACGGATACAGCAAATTCAACTGATGTTATTATTCATGCTATCAACACGGTCGAGGAGAAGTATGACTTAATAGTATTATTGCAGCCGACATCACCATTGAGGGGTGAAAAAGACATTAGCTTAGCTTTAGAGCTAATGGAAAAAGAAGATGCAAGTGCTTTAGTATCAATGGCTAATTTGAGGCACCCAATTGAATGGACTTCTCGTTTAACCAGTAACCTACGTGTTCCGGACTTGGTGAACAAATCTTCCAATAATACAGGCAGGCAGGAATTTGATCAGAAATATGAATTAAATGGTGCAATTTTTATTTCAATTATTGATCTATTTATTAAAGAACGCTCTTTTATTACAAAACAAACTATAGCATATATAATGCCGGTAGAAAGGTCTGTTGATATTGATGACATATTTGATTTTGGTTTTGCTGAGTATTTAATGAGAAATACTTTAACTGAGAAGATAAAGTAAATAATTGTTTAATAGTATAAAGGCATTGTTAAAGAATGTGTTATTGTTTCTTAATATTAGAATTAATATATACAATAATTGTACAAAGATAGGTTTCTTTGGTTATGAAATAGTTTTTAATAGAAATATTATACAATTTCAATTCTTGGATTTATATCCTTTAAAAAAATCGCATGAGCCATTATACTTAAATATTGGGGGGGGGGACTTTTATCATCCTTTTTGGCATAATTTAGATAAACTAAGTTATAGTTATGGCGCAAGCGAAAATGTTCATATTGATTTCGATTTAGCTGAAGATAGGATATTTCCAATAGATAGTAATTCTTTAGAAATTATATATAGTTCTCATGTAATCGAACATTTGAGAAATAAAGATGTGAATAATATGTTGAAGGAGGCCTATCGATGTTTGAAACCTTTGGGATATTTAAGAATTACCTGTCCGGACATCGATCTTGAGTATGAAGCATATCAAAACAATGATAAAGATTTTTTCCATTGGTGCGACCCGGGGCTCAGTGTAGGACAAAGGTTTCTAGATCATCTAGCTACTGGTTTATCAAAATCGTGTGGGGATGATTGCTTGGAAAAAATAGATGATAATGAATTAAATAGACTATTCTCACAGATGGACAAAGAAAAAACCTTTGATAATCTTTGTCAAAAAATTCCAATTGACCACCAAAGGAAATTCCCGGGAAACCATATTAATTGGTTTAACTATAAAAAATTAGAAAAATTATTGAAACAATGTGGGTTTAGGAAAATCTATAGATCTGCATTTGGGCAATCAAATTCACCTAAATTAAGAGATATAAAACACTTTGATACAACCTTGCCAACATGTTCAATCTATATTGAAGCAATAAAATAATATTCATTATGTGGGAAAAAAGAAAAATTATATGAAAAAAGTCTATATAGGTATGTCAGCTGATTTAATTCATCAGGGACATCTAAATATTATAAGTGAAGGGTTGAAATTGGGTGAAGTAATTATTGGACTCTTGACTGATGAAGCCATCGCAGGATATAAACGATTACCACTGATTGCCTTTAATGAACGCAAATTGATTGTAGAAAATTTAAAAGGGGTAGCGAAAGTCATTCCACAGAATACTTTGGACTATGTTCCCAATTTAAAAGAGTTAAAGCCTGATTTTGTTGTACATGGTGATGATTGGAAAACAGGCGTTCAAAAGGAAGTACGTCAACGGGTTATTGACACTTTGGTTGAATGGGGTGGTGAACTTGTAGAACCTAAATATACTGAAGGAATTTCATCAACCGATTTAATTAGTGCTGTTAAGGCTCAGGGGATTACTCCCGGGATGCGAATGAAAACTCTTAGACGGTTAATTAGGGTCAAACCAATCGTACGGATTTTGGAAGCACATAATGGCCTTACGGGCCTGATTGCTGAAAAAACACGGATTGAAAATGGCGGGAGAACAATTGAGTTTGATGGGATTTGGGAAAGCAGTCTTACAGATTCAACCGCCAAAGGAAAACCAGATACAGAGCTGGTTGATTTTTCATCCCGTTTTTCCACTATTGAAGAAATATTAGAAGTGACCACCAAACCTATGATTGTTGATGGTGATACTGGAGGCAGAATTGATCATTTTAAGTTTCGCGTAAAAACCCTTGAGAGATTAGGCGTTTCAGCAATTATAATTGAAGATAAAATTGGTGACAAACGAAATTCACTTTTTGGAACGACTGTCCCCCAAGAACAGGATACAATTGACCATTTTTCACAAAAAATTAATGAGGGTAAAAAATCTCAAGTTACCGAAGATTTTATGATCATTGCCCGGGTGGAGAGTTTAATTTTACAAAAAGGACTGAGTGATGCACTTGATCGAACCAAATCCTATATCGAAGCCGGTGCAGATGGAATAATGATTCACAGCAATAAAAAGGATGGGAAAGAGATTATTGAATTTTGCGAACGTTTTAAAAAAATTGAGAACAGAGTACCGCTAATTGTGGTTCCATCAACGTATGCACATATGACGGAAAATGAATTGCAGGACTTAGGCGTTAATGTGGTGATTTATGCAAATCATTTGCTGCGTTCTGCCTATCCCTCAATGGTTGATACAGCAAAGTCAATATTGGAAAATAGTCGAAGTATGGAGGCATCAGACGATTATTGCATGTCCATTAAAGATATCATCACTTTAATTCCGGAAATCGGTTGATGGCTATTCAACCGGAAGAATTTTACACTGAAATTGCTTCCCATGGTATTGAACTAATCACGGGAGTTCCGGATTCTTTACTAAAAGAATTTTGTCTCTGCGTTGATGATAGAATGTCAAAAAGTCAGCATATCATTGCTGCCAATGAGGGGAATGCAATTGCTTTAGGTTCTGGGCATTATTTATCAAAAAAATCAATTCCTCTGGTTTATATGCAAAATTCTGGATTGGGAAATGCAATTAATCCTCTCCTTTCTCTATGTGACCCTGATGTGTACTCCATCCCTATGCTACTAATGATTGGTTGGCGTGGAGAACCTGGAGTAATGGATGAACCCCAGCATGTAAAACAGGGTAAAATCCAAATTGAACTGATGAATGCAATGGATATACCTTTTGAAATAATTTCCAAAGACAGCCATGATTTTAAATCAAAAATCTCCAATTGCGTGAAAAGAGCTAAAAATGAAAGCAGACCCACAGCATTATTGATAAAAAAGGGGACATTTGATAAGTATAATAATTCTATTTTATCAAATAAAAATCAACATATGAAACGGGAAGAAGCGCTAGAAATTATATTGGATAATCTTGATAATAAAACGATTGTTGTATCCACAACTGGAAAAACATCCAGAGAGATTTTTGAAATAAGAGAAAATAATAAGCAAACCCACGAACAAGATTTCTTGACTGTTGGCTCCATGGGACATTGTTCTTCTATAGCGCTTGGAATCGCTTTGGCAAAACCTCATCGGAATGTTGTATGTATTGATGGTGACGGGGCTATGCTAATGCATTTGGGGAGTCTTGCATCAATTGCGGATCTGAAGCCAAATAATTTTCGCCATATACTTATGAATAATGAAGTCCATGAATCGGTTGGTGGACAGTCCACAGTGGCAAAAAATATAAATTTATCGGCGGTCGTTAATTCATTAGGTGTCAGTACAATGTTTATTGCTAAATCTCAAGCGGAGCTCAAACAAATAATAGCAGAATTCTTATCTTGCCCCGAGCCATCATTCCTCGAGATTAAAATTCGCCCGGGCTCTCGGGATGATTTGGGCAGACCCACTAAAATACCCATAGAAAATAAAGTAAGTTTTATGAAATTTCTTGAGAATTGATTTCCTCTGTTTTATATGCCAAGTTATATTAATCCTGTTAAATTTATTTATACTAAAGATTGGCTTCATGAATTAAAAGCCAACCAAAAAAACTTGGATATATCCAATCCAGTACTTGTTACTTCTCCCGGGAATCGGAAACGATTAAACCTAGATTTAGAATTTAACCCAGATTCACTTTTTAGTGAAATCGACGTAAATCCCAATTTTGATGATTGTATTAACGCTATAAAATTTTGCGTGGGAAAGAATTATGATGGCGTAATAGCTCTAGGAGGTGGATCTGTTATGGATTTAGCCAAAGTTGTTTTGGCTTTTCTATCCACTGAAATGACTGATATTGCAGATTTGCTTGAATATAAGGGAAAATACGATAGATCAATTCCATCGATATTTTTACCCACCACCCACGGAACAGGTAGTGAAGCCACCATGTGGGGAACTATCTGGAATATGAAGGAGAAAAAGAAGTACTCCATCTCTCATATTGAACTGTTCCCAAACATTGCAATTCTAGATGGGAATTTAACCTTATCACTTCCAATGGATGTTTCAATAATAACAATATTGGATGCTTTAAGTCATAGTTTTGAGTCCATTTGGAATAAGAATGCAAATAAAAAATCAACAGAGTATGCGATTGAGGCAATCACTATTATTCTAAATAATGTGGATTCCCTAAAACAAACTCCTTCTGACATAAATGTAAGAAATAAATTATTAAAAGCATCCTCTAAAGCGGGTCTTGCTTTTTCTAATACAAAAACTGCTGCGGCACACTCCATAAGTTATCCCTTAACAATTCGGTTTGGCATTCCCCATGGTGTGGCTTCATCCATAAGCTTAATCCCATTATTAGAAATAAATGGTCATTATATTAAAGAAGCATTAGATAAGATATGTCATATTTTGGAGGTGACGAATGATGACCTCATTCAAAAAATAAAAGAAATACCTGAAGGCATAGTTCCATACACTCTTTCAAAATGGGGAATACGTACAAACGATTTACCTCATTTGGTTGAGGCGTCGTTTACAAAAGGTAGAATGGATAATAATATTGTTGGTTTAACTCCTGATGATATCCTCTCAATTCTAAGAAATATATATTGAATTAATATGGTAAAAAATTTTATTGTTTCTGGTAGGAAAGAGTTGTGGATAAATGAAATAAACGACAAATATATTCTTGACCCTTTCGTCTATTATGAATTAATGAAAACAAAAGAAATAAGATTATTTAATAGTACGGAATCTGCAAAATATAGAAGGCAGAAAAAAACAGACTTGGTTAATGATTCCAATTTTATAAATGATAAGTTTGAAAAATATATACCAATTATAGGATATAGACTTAATTTAATTCATAAAAAAACTTTTGACAATATGTTTTGGAGAAAAGCCCTTTCAATTTCATTTGAAAGGTATATAACATTTATATATGAAGTGTATGCAAACTGTGAAAAATATTTCAATCCCAGTTATCATAAAATTAATATCCTATCATTAGAATCGTTCTACCCACCTATAAATTTTGATAAACAGCGAGATCTTTTTCAACATTCTCATTTTGGTAAAGAGCAAATATTTAGCTTATACATTAGATTTCATGAGTATTCATTTAATAAAGAAATTGGTCAAATATCTAATAAAAAGAACCATGAAAGAACTAATTCACTTACATCAACACTAAAAAAAATCAATTATGATTTATTAAAACGTGAGGTTATAAAAATAATTTATAAAAATAAAAAGCATACGATTGGAATTCACGGATCTTTTTTTAATAATAAAACGCTGAATGAGCTAATTCTTGCGAGCGATGGAAATATTTATCCTTTTGACTGGGAAATAAAATATAACATTGATTTAAATTCCATTTGGAATGAGGAGAGAAAATTAATAAGTAACTATGAAACAGATTTTGATAAATTTGACAAGTTTTTTTTCTATACGTTTAATTATTTCTTTCCTAGGGAATTTATTGAAAATTTCTCAAGCATTTTACAATACTATACTAACTTATATGAGGACAATACTTCCTTGCACTATATAACAAGCGAAGCGTGGCCGAGTTGCAGTTCCCTTTCTATAGGATTGGCATATTTAAAGACAAAAGGTGTAAAACATATTTATAATGAGCATAACTATTTTGCACACCCTTATTTGAATAATGAATTAGATAAGGCAATTAAATTGGTAGACATATTCACTTCATTGGGATGGTACGATAAAAAGTACGCTAATATGAAAGCGAGTAACTCACTATTTAATTTTAAAATTAAAAAGAAAAACATATCTGCCTATAATATCTGCTATATTACAGATGTAAAACAAGTAAATGTACCGCAAATAACTCCTAGTTATGGAACATCTTGTGAAAATGCGCTAAAATATTATGATTTTGTTAAATTATTTTTTTCTGAAATAAGTGAAAGTACAATAAGTGAAATATATTTACGGGAATATCCCAAGAACATTGTAGCGAATTGGCTTTTTTATGATGATAGCTATATGCTTCGACCTTATTATGATAAAATGAAAAAAATTGATTCAGAAAAAGAGACAGGTAAACAATCAATGTCAAAAGCGGAACTTGTAATCATTGATTATATATCAACACCACATATAGAATCTCTGGTTTCTGATATCCCAACAATACTTTTTCATAATAAAAAAACATATTATCTAAATGATGATTATTCAGATTATTTCGATCCATTGATCGAATGTGGAATCTGTCAAACCGATCCAATTAAAGCTGCAAAGATTGTTGAAAAGATAAAAGATAACCCAAGCGAATGGTGGTATTCAGACTCTGTAAGAAAGAACAGAATAAAATTTCTTGAAAAAAACTTAGCTAGAAGTAATCATCTTCAAAATTATTTATTGAAACTATGTAAGGATTAAAACACGAATAAAGCAACTATTACATACGAAAAACAAATTATCCTCTTTATATAAAATGATTTACATTGAAATAGAAAACTCTCTACCCAATTCAGTTTGCAATTGAAAACCAACACCCTTTCTAAAAAGTATTTTTTAAAGTTATCTACCAACTTTGTAACGTTATTAAGTAATATAATTATTCAATTTTTAGTTCCCAGAACTTTGGGGCCTAATAACTATGGTATTTATCATTATTTATTTAGTTTTTTTCAGCAGACTACAAGTTTTGCTGAACTTGGGACGACTCAAGGGTACATCACAAAACTATCAAAACGAAGAAAAGAAAAGGCGTTAATTTCCTTTTATTTTCGTTTTATTCTTGTTATTAGCTTAATAATAATAATATCCATTGTAATTTTTCAATTAACTGATTTTTACAAAATCATTTGGCCGAATCAACAATTAAATTTTGTTTATTATTCTGCATGCATAGGGTTATCATTTTGGTATTCAAACTTATTATTGAATACATCTGATGCTTTAGGTTTTACCGTCAAAACTGAAAAAGTTAGAATTCAACAAAAAATCATTACTTTAATTATTTTAGTTGGAATGTTTTTATTCGACAAATTAAATCTATACAACTTTTTTCTTTTTAATATATTTACTTTAAGCATTCTTGTTCTACATCTTTTTTATGCCATTTTTATTAATGGAGAGAATTCATATAGAACATTTTTACTTAAACCGGATTACAAAAAATATACACATGAATTTTATTCCTTCAGTAAGCCGCTTTTTTTTTTAGGCCTTACTGGTACTATTGTTATCCTTTTTGATAGGTGGTTACTTCAAATTTATTATGGTAATGAAGAGCAGGGATTATTCGGACTTGCTTTTCAATTAAGTTATGTATGTCTCTTGTTTTCAACAGCCATGACCCCATTAATCACCAGAGAATTTTCAGTTGCATTTGCTCAAAATAACATAGGCGAACTATCATCTGTTTTCAGAAAATATATACCAACCATATATAGCTTTGTATGTTTTATAGCATGCTTTATAGCTATTAATTCCACAGATATAGTTGTTACACTGGCTGGCAAATCATTTTTTAGTGCTTCAGTCGCTGTCTCAATGATGAGCTTTTATCCCATACATCAGGTTTATGGTCAATTAGGTGGCTCAGTATTTATGGCTTCTGAAAAAACAGCTATTTATACTAAAATTGGAATTTTTACTTTATTGCCGGGTTTACCATTAACATATTATTTAATAGGGCCCGTTGAAATGAATTGTCTGAATATGGGAGCAACGGGGTTAGCATTGAAAATGGTTATTATTCAAATTGTTTCTGTCAATGTTCAGTTATTTTATGTTTCAAAATTTTTAAACCTCAATTTTAAAAAGTATTTTTCCCACCAATTTATCGTGATTGGCCTTTTCCTATTAATAGCCTTCTTTTCTAATATAACTATCAGATATCTAATTGAAGATGTAGATATGATTTATAGGTTGTTTATAAATCTTGCAGTCTATTCAATTTTAATATTGTCAGTTGCTTTAATGTTCCCAAGAATATTTGGTTTAGATAAACACATGTATTACTCATTCTTTAAAAAATATAGATAATGATCTTAGATAAAATATTTTTTAAAAGATTAATTGGCTATATTATATTTATTCCATTTAGCCCTTTTTGGTGGTTGCAAAAATTAATAAAACGAAAAAATAATATTTGGGTATTCGGGGCATGGCATGGCTATTCATATTCAGATAATAGTAAAGCAATCTTTGAATATGTAAATCAAAATCATAATGAAATCATATCGGTATGGTTAACTAGAGATCCATTTATTAGCAATCAATTGTTAAAAAAGGGATATAGGTGTTATATGACAAATTCCATCACGGGTGTTGTCTTTTCATTGTTTGCAAAAAATGTGATAATTAGTTGTGGTAAATCAGATGTAAACCGATTTTTTATCAATGGGGCGAAGATATTTCATCTATGGCATGGTGCTCCAATGAAGCAAATAGGGTTAGATGAAAAAATTGATTCGGTAATTAGAAAAAATAAAAATAGGGAGATTGACAATTACTTTTATTGGAGGATTCTCCCCAAATACATTTTCACATTATTCGATGAATATCATGTTAATTTTCTTGTTTCAACATCAAAAGAGTTTTCAAAAAACCTTCAAACAGCTTTTGAACTGTCGCCAAAAAGAATACTCCTTACTGGTTATCCAAGAAATGATGTTTTATTGATGGATAATCAAATAAACAAATATAAAGAAAAGACTGATTATCTAATTATGTATATGCCAACATTCAGAAGTAAAAAAAGTATTGATGATTTGTTAAATGAATATAGTTTTTCAATGGAAAGAATTGAGGAATTACTTGAAAAAATAAATGGGAGACTAATAATAAAAGCTCATTTTGCTTCCGAAAGTAAATTAAATGACATGCAGGGAAGGGTTATTAAAGTTGCTAATCATCCATTGCTAGATGTAAACCATATATTAAAAGATGTAGATGTGCTTATTACGGATTATTCTGGATGTTATTTTGATTATTTATTATTGAATAAACCAATAATATTTACTCCATTTGATTATGAAGATTATATATTTAATGATAGACAATTATATTTTGAATACGATCAGATTATTTCAGGTCCAAAAACCAAAAACTGGATTGATGTAGAAAAGGAAATATTAAAAATTGTTAATGGCAATGATATGTATAAAGAAAAAAGAGTTCAAATGAATAAAAGATTTAACGAATTTCAAGATTCAAATTCGTCGAAAAGATTATTCAAAACAATTAATAGCAATTAAAATAATGATTGATGAAGTTGTAAAGTTAATTTTACTTTTTATTTATGCTTTCTCCTTTCTTTACTTCATTAAAAAAGAAAAACGAACTGTCCTCTATGCCACAATCGTTTTTGTTAATTTTGGTATTCTTACTTCATTAATTTTAATTGAGTACGGCATGTTTATTTATGAACAACAAATTACAGGTTTCGAAAATAATTCATTTTATGTATTTTTTGTTTACTCAATTTCGTCTTTGCTTTTGTTTCATTTCTTATCGTTAAAAAAATCATTTTTAATAACCGACTTTCGAAGCAAAGAGAAAAATGTATTTATAATAATATCTTTAATATTTTGTATAGTATTGTTGTATAGTATTTATAACAATCCAGATTATACACGTTTTGATATATTTAATGGTCCCTTTAAAATGATTTTTGTTCGTATTGAATACTTATTTGCATTTGTATTTATTTATTCTCTGTTCAGGACAAGAAAGGTCAATAAAAAGACAATTATATTTTTTATTTACTGCATGTTAATGTATTTAAGAGGGTCTCAATTTGGTGCTTTTATGATTGCGACAATTTGGTTATTTACAGCATTTTATTTGGAAAAGGGAAAACTGAATATCAAATGGATATTGATTTTCTCTGTTTTGTTAATTATTCCCTTTGCAATAAAAGTCTCATTAAATGATTTATTGGTCATTTTTCAAAGGATTGTTATGGAGGGTCACGTCTTTTGGGGTACAATAAACCAACTAAATCAAAATGGCTCGAGTTTGGATTTTTCTGGATTTATAAGTAATTACAATGATTTATTGTCGGGGTTTCAACAGGGGAATATTGAGTATGGTTTTGGAAAATTAATGCATGAAATTAGCCCACATTTTGCAGAAATGTCTTTGAAAGCAGGCGTTAGATTTGCGGCAGGATACCCGGCTATTTTATTATACCATTTTGGTTCTTTTTTTGGAATAATATTCCACTTATTTTTTACATACATATATTTTTTATTAATGCAATATCTAATTTATTGTTTTAAGTATAAGGATGTTTTCTTTTCATATATAATCTACATGTTTTATATGATATATAATGATTTTATGATTCAAGGAGAGTATGCCCATTTTCGTGTAAAATTTTTGATTAAAGTTGTCATTATTTCGTTTATAGTTTTTCTGTATAAAAATTATTCAAAAAATAAAAAATTGATTGTTGCTACCAATTAAATGAAATTATTTATTGTAGTTACTGTTTATAAAGAAATAATACAGAATTCCAATACTATAAATTCGATTTTAGATAATAAATATCTTATCGGAAAACTATTTAGTAAAGTAGAATTATTAATCTATGATAATAGCCCCAAACCCCAAAATTATGAACTTGATCTTTCTTTTCACATTTCATATTACTCGGATATTAATAATGGAGGGATATCCCCTGCTTATAATTATGCTTTTAACCGGGCAAGGTTGCATTACGATTGGATATTGTTTTTAGATCAAGATACTGAATTAAATGAAAGGTACTTTATTGAATTAGAAAAAGCCATGGGTAAATTAAATACAAACAAAGAGGTTGTTTCTATTGTTCCAAAAATGTTTCACAACGAAATTAATTTTTCACCCGCTCATGTTAATTGGGGTGGCATCCATCGTTCAATCAATCCAAAATATTCAGGTATATATAAAAATGGGGAACTAATGGCAATTGGATCTGGAATGGTGTTAAAAACGTCATTTATTAATTCAATTAATGGGTTTAATACCATTTTTTGGCTGGATTGTCTTGATAGATGGATATTTAACAAAATTTATAGAATGAATAAAAAGTGTTATATTATACCTTCAAAAATTAACCATGAGCTCTCGATAATGGATTTTGAAAAGTATATGAATCCAAATAAATATTTAAATCAAATTCATTATGAAGCGATATTTATGTATCGTTATAAAACTTTCGGCGAAAATATATTTTTTATTATTAGGTTAATACGAAGGGCAATAAATTTACTGATACAGACGAAAGATATTAATTATTCAAAAGTCTCATTAAAAATAATTTATGGCATTCTTTATTCAGGTTTTACTACACAAAAAATAATCAATAAATATGGAAAATAAAAAATGGAATTAATAATGCAAAATCACACGTGTTATATATGTAAAAATGAAGCCCAAACATTTATGACCTTTGGCCCAATGCCTATTGCAAATGGATTCTTAACTGAAGGCCTGTTCAAAGATGAATACTTTTTTGAAATGGATGTAGCATTTTGCAACCATTGTAAAATGTTCCAATTAGTAAATCAGCCTGAACCAGATCAGATGTTCAATGAAAATTATGCATTTTTCTCTGGGACATCAAAATTAATGACCAACCATTTTGAAGAATTTGCTAACCATGTATTAGAAGATTATATTAAGGATAAAAACGATCCATTTATCGTTGAGATCGGTAGCAATGATGGCATCATGTTAAAGAATTTTGCAGAAAGGGGAATAAGGCATCTGGGTATAGAACCATCGGCCAATGTTGCGCAAGTTGCTATAGATAAAGGCATAAATACTGTTGTAGAATTTTTTGATAAATTATTGGCAGAACAAATAGTGAGCGAAAATGGTCAGGCTGATGCATATATTGCTGCAAATGTTATGTGTCATATTCCCTACATCAATTCTATTGTAGAAGGAATCAAAGTATTATTGAAACATGATGGCGTTGTCTTGTTTGAAGATCCTTACCTTGGAAATGTTATCGAAAAAACCACTTACGATCAAATTTATGACGAGCACACATTTTTATTTTCTGTACACTCGATTCAATATTTGTTTAATCAATTTGACATGGAAGTGATAGATGTGGAACCGCAAGAATCACATGGCGGTTCTATACGATATGTGATTGCTCATAAAGGGGCGAAATCAGTACAAAAAAATGTTCAAAAACAATTAGAATATGAAGCTAATCTCGGTTTGACGAATGTGGAGTTTTTTAGGCAGTTTAAAGATAATTGTGAAAAATATCGTACAGACCTTCTCGCATTGTTGGATGAAATTAAGGCACAGGGAAAATCCATTGCTGGGTATGCTGCTACATCTAAAAGTACAACCATTATTAATTATTGTAATATTACAAAGGATCATTTGGATTGTATCTATGATACAACGCCCATTAAGCATGGCAAATTTAGTCCTGGCGCACATATTCTTATAAAACCCCATAGCGAATTCAAGGATAACTATCCTGACTATGCATTGCTGTTTGGGTATAATCATGAAAAAGAGATTATGGCAAAAGAACAGGAATTTATGGATCAAGGCGGTAAATGGATTACATATGTTCCTGAAGTGAAAATAATTTGATGATTCCTTGCGCCAATCCTAAAGCACAATATCTTGCCTATCGGGATGAAATTGATTCCGTGATACAGCGAGTAATGGAAAGTGGCTGGTATGTTTTGGGTAAAGAAGTCAGTGATTTCGAAAATGATTTCGCTCAATTCAATACAGTATCTCATGCGATTGGTGTCGGTAGTGGTACAGATGCATTACATATTGCTTTACGAGCGTTAGATATTGGCCCCGGAGATGAAGTAATTACAACAGCACATACCGCTGTAGCCACCGCCTCGGCCATCGTGTTGGCTGGTGCAAACCCCATATTTGTTGATATTGAACCGGACTTTTTCACCATTGACTCCAATTTAATTTCTGATGCTATTTCACCCAGAACAAAAGCCATTATTCCTGTGCATATTTATGGACAAACTTGTGACATGGATGCCATAATGAAAATCGCCGATAAGTTTGGGTTGAAGGTAATCGAAGATTGTGCTCAAGCCCATGGTGCAGAGTATAGAGGAAAACGCGCTGGCTCAGTGGGTGATGTGGGCTGTTTTAGTTTTTATCCCACAAAAAATCTAGGAGCTATTGGCGATGGCGGTGCATTGGTAACGAATAATGATCGTTTGGCAGAAAAAATAAAATTGATTCGGGAATATGGCTGGGAAAAACGATATATTAGCAGTAAAGAAGGATGGAATAGTCGGTTAGATGAATTACAGGCAGCAATCTTACGGGTAAAACTCAAAAATCTTGACATAGATAATGGTCGCAGGCAACAACACGCAAAAAAATATGATGAATTACTGAAAGAATTACCTTTGGAGTTGCCCATCATACATAAAAACTGTAGACATGTGTTTCATTTGTTTGTGGTAAAAACAGAAAAAAGGGATGAACTAAAAGAATACTTGCAACTTCATAGCGTAAATACGACAATCCAATATCCAGTTCCCGTTCATAAGCAAAAATATTATCAAAAAATGGTAGGAGAATGTTCATTGCCTGTAACAGAACAAGTGGCAAAAAGGATACTTTCTTTACCCATATATCCGGAATTAACAGAAAAAGAAATAAGTAAAGTATCAATTGTATTAAAGAATTATTTTAGTGATTGATGGCGTCAAAATCATTAAACTGGCTACACACGGAGATGATAGAGGCTTTTTTAGAGAGGTATTTCGTTTCCCCGATCAATTCTCTGGTATACCCGTAGGGCAGTTAAGCCATTCACAGGTAAAAGAAGGCGTTGTAAAGGCATGGCATGGACATGTTTATCAATCCCAATGGAATTATGTGGTTTCTGGACAGATTAAGGTTGCGATGTATGATAACCGGAATGATTCAAGTACATACGAAGAGACCATGACGATTGTTGCAGGTAATGATGTTGAGCACTTGGCTTATTTTTTCCCACAGGGGGTATTGCATGGTTATAAGTGCCTTAAAGGGCCAATGCAAATAATTTATGTAACTTCGGGAGTTTATGATTTGGAGGATGAGATCAGGAAGTCCAATAAAGATTTGAATATTGATTATACATGGCCGTAAAGAACCAATTATTTTTAACTGAATTTTATCACAATAAGCGTATTCTAATAACAGGTGCTTCCGGATACATTGCTTGGAATCTGATTAAACAATTGGTAAAGTTTAATTGTACTATTAAATGTTTTTCAAGAAAAGCTGAAAAAATTGAGCAACACAAGGGATATGCAAATTTTCAATTCATCGAAGCCAGTTATCAGGGTGAAGTTGCTTTTCAAAAAGCAGTAAAAAATAGTGATATCATTTTTCATTTGGCTTCCCAGACAAGCGCGTATGAGGCTGAAAAGAATCCATTGGCAGATTATAAAGCTAATGTGAGGCCTATGCAATTGTTGCTTGAAGCCTGTAAAAAAGAAGAAACTTGCCCCATCATTGTTTTTTCGGGGACTTCAACCCAATGCGGTATGCCAAAAGAATTACCCGTAGATGAAAATGTAATTGATGAACCCATAACAACTTATGATTTTCATAAACTACAGGCTGAGCGCTGGCTAAAATTTTATACCAGTCAAGGTTGGGTCAAAGGTGTTTCCTTTAGGCTAACCAATGTTTATGGACCTGGGCCAAAAAGCAGTAGTAGTGATAGAGGAATTCTTAACCTAATGATTAATAAAGCATTGCGAGGAGAAGAACTCACTATTTACGGTTTAGGTGAGTACATTCGGGACTACATCTTTATTGATAATGTTGTTACCGCATTTTTATCTGCTCCAATTTACATAAATGATTTAGATGGAAAACATTTTGTGCTTGGTAGTGGTGAAGGTAAAACTATTAATGACGCTATTCATTTAGTCGGGAAACTTGTTACTCAGAAAACTGGTAAAAAAGTACAAATAAAAAGTGTTGAACCACCGGCAGGATTATTGCAAATAGAATCCAGAAATTTTATAGCCGGAACAAATACATTACTTAAAATGGGGTTTTGTAATAAAATGCATAGTCTTGATGAGGGTATAAACAAAACTGTTGAATATTACTGCCAAGGGAAGTAAATATTTTTGAAAATAATTAATGGATTAGATATTAAAAGTTACACCTTTCCGTGCATAGTTGAAGAAAAAGAGCAAGGGGTTTTAAGGGTATTTGAATCTGATAATGTACCCTTTACTGTTAAAAGGGTATTTAGTGTTGTCAATGCTCAGGGTGGTTCAAAGCGTGGCCAACATGCACATAAAAAATGCAACCAACTTATTAGTTGTCTTTCGGGTGAAATTAATTTGATTTGTGACGATGGAAAACATCAGATTGAAATATTACTTTCTCCAGAGAGTGAAGCTATCTTAGTCCCCTTTGGTGTTTGGGCAGAACAGGATTATTTAAAAGATAATTCGGTTATAATTGTTTTTTGTGATCAGCCATATGATGAGGGTGATTATATTCGTGATTATCAGGAGTTTTTAAATTGGAAAAAGGATCAAAAATGAAAATAATGATCACCGGTACATTGGGTCATATTGGTTCCAAGTTTATTCATAGGATCAAACCCGGGGAGTTTGAAGAAGTACGACTTATTGATAATATGTCAACTCAGCGATATGCTTCATTATTTAACCTGCCAAATAATGTGGACTTTAAATTTTTTGAGAATGATATTCTTAAAGCCGATTTAGAAGCATTATTAAATGATGTTGATTATGTTATTCATTTGGCTGCTATTACAGATGCCGCGGGGAGTTTTGAGCGTAGCGATGAAGTGGAACAGGTTAATTACGAAGGGACAAAGCAAGTAGCAGAAGCATGTATTGAAACTGGCACGAGACTATTGTTTCCATCCACAACCAGCGTATATGGATCTCAATCAGATCATGTGGATGAAACATGCCCTATAGAGGAATTACAACCTCAAAGTCCTTATGCGGATTATAAGCTTAAATCTGAACAAATGCTTCAAGATATGGGTAAAAACCAAGGATTACAATTTGTTACCTGCCGGTTTGGCACAATTTTTGGTACATCAATCGGAATGCGTTTTCATACTGCAGTAAATAAATTTTGCTGGCAGGCCATAATGGGACAACCGCTTACAGTCTGGAAAACGGCTATGGATCAGAAACGACCCTATTTGGGGGTAAGTGACGCAGTGAGATCAATCAAGTTTTTTATTGAAAACAATATATTTGATGCTGAAATATATAATATTGTTTCTTCAAACAATACTGTCAGAGATATTATTGAGTTCATCCAAAAATCTATTCCCGAATTATATGTTGATTTGGTTGAAACAGAAATAATGAATCAATTAAGCTACGAAGTAGTTTCTGATAAGATTAAAAAACATGGATTTACCACTAATGATCAGCTGGAAGATGGAATTTATGAGACCATTTCGCTATTATATAATTAATTGATGTTATGGTACAGCATAAATAAGAACTATAACGACACTTATTCCCCACTATAGTTTGTATTAGCAATTAGTTAATCGATAATGATTGAAAGTTCACCTATTTTCTCAATTGGTATTCCAACCTATGATAGGATTACCCTTCTCAGGCAAACAATACAATCTATTTTAAATCAATCATTTAGTGATTATGAAATTATAATAGCCAATGATTACACTAAAAAATCTCTTACATATGAAGAATTAGGATTATTTGACAATAGAATTAGAATAATAAACAATGAAGAAAACCTGGGTGAAGCTGAAAATTTGAATTTTCTTCTAAGTCAAGCAAAGGGAAAATATTTTACTTGGCAATTTGACGATGATATTTATTTAGATACTTTTTTTGAGTCAGTATTTAAACTTTTTTTACTGGAAAAAGAATTATCATGTGTTTATACGAATCTAGGATATATTTACGGACAAGGATATCCCAAGCTCACATCAAATAAAATAAAAAAAAATGAGATTTATAATGGAGCTGATTTTGTGTGTGAAGCATTAGAAGGTAGGATTTCTGTAGCAGGCTGTTGTGGTGTATTTAGTAGAAAAAAATTAAATCAAATTGGCGGAGTAGAAAAATTAAGTGAAACCCCAATAGCTATACATTCTGAATTTTTACTTTTAGTAAATATGGTTAAGTATGAAAAAATTGGATACATTAAAAATGCATTATTATTTTCTCGAGATTATAAAGATACATTCTCAGGATCAACTAAGTCCTATCGATCGTATCGAATAGCAGGTTTAAATTTAGTGGAAAGGGGGATTTCAATTTATTACAAATATTGTATGGATGAAAAAAAACGTCTCAATTTTCTAAAAGCATTAATTAATACGACTATGAAATTTTATATTATGAGACTCGTTGCAGTTAAAGGAGTTATGTGCATTGATGAGATACAAAATTTTCTTTTTGAGATTCTTAGCGTCTTGAAATCCAATAAAAATTCAGTCACAAAAAATGAGATTGACCAAATATCAAATAATTATTTAACAAAAAAATGGATTCTTGTAAGAATAAAGGCATTTTCGAAGTGGTATTCTCCACATTATATAAAAATAATATTAAAAAATATTAGAGCTTTTTTATCAAGAATTAGTGTTTAATTTTAATATTGTTACTTGTTCCATATCATCTTATAAATTAAAAAAGAAAAATACAAAATCTTATAATACAGTTTTAAATTTATCGCAGAATTAAATAGAAAAAATAATATCAAATGGTTCAAATAATAGAAAATACGCCTGTTTTTGTTCTTTGCGGAGGCCTTGGTACACGCTTAAAAGAAGAAACCGAATTTAAACCCAAACCGATGGTTCCTGTAGGAGATGAACCTATTCTAATGCACATATTAAAATTGTACAGAAGATATGGTTTTAAACGTTTTATACTTTGTCTTGGATTTAAGGCTAAAATAATAAAAGAATATTTTTTGAATTATTCCGCTCTAAACAGTGATTTCACGGTTGATCTTGAATCATATAGTAATCAATTTCATTCCAAAACACACGACTTAGATATAAAAGTAACTATGGCATACACTGGAGAATTAACTATGACAGGCGCAAGGATAGCTAGAGCTGCAAAACAATATTTAGGAAATGCTGAACATTTTGCAGTTACATATGGAGACGGTCTTACAGATGCATATTTGGATGAAGAATTCAAATTTCATCTTGAGCAAGATAGAATTGGGACAGTGCTTGGTGTAAATCCTCCTTCTCGATTTGGTGAGATGATCAATGAAGGTGATAAAGTAGTAAAATTTGAAGAAAAACCAGAGTTTAATGATAAGTGGATTAACGGTGGATTCTTTTTTTTCAAAAAAGATTTTACTTCGTATTTATCCACTGATGAAAGTTGTGTCCTTGAGAGAGATCCTATGGCAAAACTTGCAGAGAGTGGACAGCTAAGTATCTACAAGCATAAGGGTTTTTGGGCCTGTATGGATACTCAGCGTGATAGAGATTATTTGAATAATTTATTAAAAAGTGATAATCCACCCTGGTTGTGATAACTTCATCTCTTTCAGTAAAAAACATCAAATAAAATAAAGAAGAACAATATGAAAATATTGATAGTTGGCAATTTAGGTTACGTTGGGCCATTGGTTGTTAGGCATTTGAATTCTACACACAAGAATGCTGAATTAATAGGTTTTGACACCGGTTATTTTTCTCACATTATTACTACAAAAGAAAGGGACCCGGATACTTATTTGAGTGTACAGTACTATGGTGATGTTCGGGAATTCCCTGAACATTTATTAGATGATATAGATTCTGTAATCTACTTAGCAGCTATTAGCAATGATCCTATGGGGAACGAGTTTGAAAAGATAACTAATGATGTGAATTATTTATCCTGTATTAATATAGCTAGATTGGCTGCGTCAAAGAATGTAAAATCATTTGTTTTTGCATCGAGCTGTAGCATTTACGGATATGCTGAAGATGGTATGAGAACTGAAGAATCAACTCTTAATCCTTTAACTGCATATGCAAAATCAAAAATTTGTACTGAAAATGAACTTCAGCAGTTTGCGAGTGAAACCTTTGCCGTTACTTGCTTACGTTTCGCGACTGCTTGCGGATTTTCACCTAGGCTGAGATTAGATTTAGTATTAAATGATTTTGTTGCAACCGCTCTTACTGCTGGCAAAATAGAAATATTGAGTAATGGCACACCATGGAGACCATTAATTCATGTCAAAGACATGGCTAGAGCTATTGAATGGGCAGCCAATAGAAATACGGAAGATTGTGGACCATATGTTGCAGTAAATGTTGGTTCAAATGAGTGGAATTACCAAATAAAAGAATTAGCACAGAGTGTAAAAACTGTATTTGGAAATTTGGTTATTTCAATTAATGAGTCTGCTGAACAGGATAAACGGTCATATCAAGTTGATTTCAGCAAGTTTGCAAAAATAGCGCCCTATCATGTGCCGAAAATAAATCTTATTTCAGCGGTTCAAGATTTAAAAACAGGATTGGAAAATATTAATTTTAATATGAACGATTTTAGAAATTCAAATTTGATGAGACTTAATGTGCTCAGAGATCATTTACAAAATCAAAGACTTAATAACCAATTAATGTGGAGATCAAAATTAAATGAGGTTTAATAAGCTTTCATTAGATGGTGCCTTTACAATTGATCTAGAAAAGAATGAAGATGACAGAGGGTTCTTTGCCAGATATTATTGTGAACAAGAATTTGATGCACATGCACTTTCTACAAATATTGTCCAGATAAATAATTCTTTAAGTAGATATAAAGGGACTCTGCGAGGAATACATTACCAATTAGAACCAAAAGCTGAGGATAAAATTGTGCGCTGTATTAATGGTTCTTTATTTGATGTAATCCTTGATTTACGCACAGAATCTGAAACTTTTGGTGAATGGTTTGGCGAAGTTCTTTCAGCTGAGAACCGCAAAATGATGTATGTCCCAAAAGGTTTTGGACATTCATTTTTAACTTTGGAGGACCATACTGAAGCACTTTACATGGTAACTGAATATTATTCTCCAGAACATGAACGAGGGATTCGTTACGATGATCCACGGTTTCAGATTAAGTGGCCATTTGATCCTGTTGTAATCTCGGATAAGGATAAAAATATACCTGATTTTGACTTGTCTTTTCATTTACAATAGTTAAGAAATGAAAATTCTTTTTACAGGGGGGAGTTCGTTTACCGGATACTGGTTTATAAAAAAATTGGCTCAGGCTGGTCATAATGTCCATGCTACATTTACGTCGAAAGATATTTCTACGTATACTGGTATTCGAAAAGAGAGGATAATACAATTGATGCCAATCTGTGAACCAGTATTTGAATGTCGTTTTGGAAGTCAAATCTTCATGGAATTATTAAATGATAATTGGGATATCCTTTGCCACCATGCTGCTGATGTTTCAGATTATAAAAGTCAAAACTTCAATGTTATAAATGCGTTGACTGATAATACTAACCAAATAAAGTTAGTAGTAGAAAAATTAGCTTCTAACGGATGTAAATCAGTCTTATTAACAAGTAGTATTTTTCAACAAAATGAAGGAATTGGGTCCTTTCCATTACGTGCATTTTCACCTTATGGGCTTTCTAAAGGACTGACATCCGATATATTTGAATTTTATTGTCAGATTAATGAAATTAAATTAGGAAAATTTGTTATCCCAAACCCCTTTGGGCCGTTTGAAGAGCCCCGCTTCACTACATTTCTTGCCCAATCATGGGTGAATGGTGAAATTCCAAAAGTGAATACACCACTTTACATAAGAGATAATATTCATATAACACCATTAGCTGAAGCTTATTTATTATTTGCTGTTGAATTATTTAAAGAAAACATTCTACTTGCTAAACTAAATCCTTCCTGTTATATCGAAGATCAAGGCAGTTTTACATCTCGTTTTTCAGATGAAATGGTTCAGAGATTAAATGTACCATGCGAGTACGAATTAAAAAATCAAACAGAGTTTGATGAACCTCTAATTCGGGTAAATAGCCTACCCATATCATCATATGTAGGTAATTGGGATGAAAAAATTTGTTGGGACGAATTAGCAGAATATTATTTATCTAACTTAGGTGGTTCTAAATGATACTAAGAAATATCTTATGACAATCGGTGTAATCATTGTTACACACAATGCTGTAAATATGCTCAAGAAGTGTGTGTCTTCCTTGCTAAAGGCAAATAAATCTGTTAAAATTCTTGTTACTAATTCATCCTCAAATGATGGTACAATTGAAATTGCTGAAAAATTAGGGTTAAATACATACGTTTTTCCCCGAAATGAATTTAATCACGGAGTTACTAGGGAGAAAGCTAGAAAAATTATTGGCACAGATATAGTTGTAATGATCACACCTGATGCTATACCTTTAGAAAATGATTTAATAGAAAAACTAACCGAACCTCTACAAAAAAACAATGTTGCAGTTTCTTATGCTAGACAAATTCCACATGATGGCGCTCCCGTTTTAGAATCATTTCCTAGGCAATTTAATTATCCAAATAAATCTACAATAAGAAGTCTTAATGAGGTTAATAAATTTGGAGTGCAATTATTTCAGTGCTCAAACTCATGTGCCGCATGGTCAAATTATGCTTTAGATGAAATTGGTGGTTTTAAATCGACATTAACTAATGAAGACTATTTTGCTTGTGCCGAATTATTGATTAAAGGGTATAGTATCGCATATGTATCGGATGCAATCGTTAAGCATTCTCATAGTTATAATCTGACTGGAGAATTTCAAAGAATGTTTGATACAGGATATGTTAGGTCTGAAAGGCCATGGATAAATGACAAAGTAGGAAGCCCAAGTAAAGTAGGGTCAAAGTATTTTAAAAGTTTAATGAAAGAACTTTTCCTTAAATCACCGAAATTAATTCCATATGCATTTATTCAGACTGTAGTGAAATACCTTGGTTATAAATTTGGTTATTTTTCACTACAACTTCCAACGTGGTTTAAAAAAGTATGCAGCGGTCAAAAATACTATTGGTCTTCAAAATATTATATGGGTTAAAAAATTTCAAATAAAATAATTATTTTTGGTAGTGCTGGATTTGTCGGACGAAATTTAATTAATATTCTTGGATCGAATTACCTTGGTGTTGATATTGACACTACAAATGGCCAGACTAAATATTTAGATATTTGCCATCCAATAGAAATGGAAGAAGATGACATTTCTGTTATTTATAATTTAGCTGCCGTCCACAAAACCCCAGGGCACAAATTACATGAATACTTTGAAACCAATATTAAAGGTGCTGAAAATGTTTGTGAATTTGCAAGAAAGAAGAATGTAAATACAATTGTATTTACCAGTTCCATAGCACCATATGGAAATTGGGAAGATGAGAAAACTGAGGATTCCCTACCTTTTCCAACCAGTGCTTATGGTACCTCAAAACTAGTGGCTGAAGAAATTCACAAGAGGTGGCAAGCAGAAAATCCTACCGAAAGAAAACTAATTATAGTCCGGCCAGGCGTTGTATTTGGTCAATATGAAGGTGGAAATTTTACGCGTTTGTATCGTGCCATGAAAAATGGCCGATTTTTCTATCCTGGTCGTAGGGACACCAAAAAAGCTGCGATTTATGTAAAAGATCTAGTTAGACTTATGGTAGAAATGGGAGGGAATGAAAATCCAGGTATTCACACATACAATTTGGTTTACACTCCCTGTTATACCCTTGAAGAAATTTGTAAATCCATGGCAATGATAACCGGCATTCGACAGCCAAAATTAACAATTCCGGCTAGTGCATTAAAATTGGCAGCATTTACAATTCATTTCATGGGTAAAGTTATTGGAAAATCATTTGATGGGATTCATCCAGATCGTGTAAAAAAAATAATGATATCTACCAATATTGTTGGCCAGAAACTTGTTGATCATGGCTATGAGCTGAAATATCCTCTTGAAGAAGCCATAGAGGACTGGTTTAATGATTGTGATAGAATAGGGTTGTATTAAGTAATTTTAATAAAAACATTTAAAATAGGAATCATTGGCTTTGGATATTGGGGGCCAAATATTGTCAGGAATTTCAACGATCATCCTGAATGCGAAGTAAAATATATATGCGATGTAAATGAACAAGCACGATTGCGAGCACAAAATCTTTATTCTGGAGTAAATATTGTAAAATCTTCCAATGCTTTAATGGAAGATGATGAAATTGATATTATCGCAATAATTACGCCGCTCAGGACACATTTTTCGTTAGCAATAAAAGCTCTTGAAGCTGGCAAGCATATATTTCTTGAGAAGCCAATGACTCAGACAACAGTACAAGCCGATGAATTAATTAGGACTGCCAATAAAAAAGGACTGGTTGGTGTAATTGATCACACATTTTTATTTACAGGCGCTGTGAAAAAAATTAAGGAAATTATAGACTCTGGTGAAATTGGGGATCTTACTTATTTTGACTCTGTTCGGGTTAATCTGGGCCTTTTTCAACATGATGTAAATGTTATTTGGGATTTAGCTCCTCACGATTTGTCAATTCTTTTCTATTTAACAAATGAAATTCCTTCAGGTGTGACAGCAAATGGTGTTGATCATTTAAATAACGGACTTGTGGATGTAGCATATCTTACTTTGCATTACGATTCTAATATGATTGCTAACTTTCATCTGAATTGGCTTTCTCCGGTAAAAGTGCGGAAGATATTGATCGGCGGTACGAAAAAAATGATTGTTTTTGATGATATGGATCCCAGCGAAAAGATAAAGATATATAATAAAGGTATTAATGTGACTAAACCGGAAGAGATACATCGTTTGTTGGTAAAATACCGCTCTGGTGATATGATGGCACCTAATATTTCACCTACGGAGGCATTAAAACTGGGTATAAATACTTTTATTAAACAAGTAAAATCAAATTATGCTGATTCTGTTAATGACCTTATACACGGCCGGAATATTGTGGAAATATTGGAAGCTTCAAATATTTCTTTGAAAAATAACAAAATGGTTTCATTATAAAATAATGATGGACATATCCCTTAGATATATTGAAGATAGTCATGCCTAAATATTACAATACTAATGAAAAACGGTAGAATTGCTAATATAAATAAAGTAATCATTTATAGTTGAATAAATAATAAGATAATGAAACAGGAATATATAAATGAGTAATTACATATTAGGTATTATGGGCGGTTTAAGAGTTGGTTACCAAGATAGCTCTGCAGCTTTATTAAAAGACGGGGAATTGATAGCATTTGTTGAAGAAGAAAGACTTTGTAGAGATAAACATTCTCGAAGCAGGCTTCCCGAAAGTGCAATAAATTGGATATTAAATGAGAATCAATTATCTATAGGTGATATAGATTATGTGGTATCTCATGGAAAATCTTGGAGTTCTGATTTCAGGATTTTACTCTCAGAGTTTTTTCAAAGCAGATTTGGTGGTCGACCAAAAAATATTGAACTATTTAATCACCACGATGCCCATTGTGCAAGTGCATATTATGCTTCGGGATTTGAAAAATCGTTGATATTAAGTTATGACTTATCTGGTGATGGAATTTCTACACAACTTGCAATTGGGGAAAATGGTCGAATTAAGACAATCAAAAAGTTCGAGAGGCCCAAAAGCTTAGGATTATTCTATGCATTAATTACAGAATATTGTGGATTCATCAAAGACAATGATGAGTTTAAATTAATGGGTTTAGCGGCATACGGTGATGGCAATAAACACGATTTTAACTGGTTGTTAGAATGTAATAATGGTAATTATGATTTAAATCAAAAGTATCTTAAAACATATGAAAAAGGACAGCCTGGACCACACAAGCAAATTCCTATTTATAATGATAATTTTTTAGATAAAATGAAAGAAGCACCAAGAAACCCTAATGGAAGAGTTACACAATACTATATTGATATTGCCGCGTCTGCCCAACAGCATTTTGAGAATGTTCTAGTTGATATTGTAACAAACTTTTATAATGAATATAAAATTAATAAAATTTGTTTAGCTGGTGGATGTGCACTAAATGTTGTAGCAAACAAGAGGATAATGGAATTGGACTTTATAGATGACTTATTTATACAGCCTGCAGCAAATGATTCGGGCATTTCTCTTGGGCTTGCATATTTAATGGCATTTGAATTGGGGAATAAAATAGAACCATTAAACAATGTGTACTATGGCCCTAAATACAATAATGATTATATAAAAAAAACTTTAAAACGCAATCAAATCTCCTATATGAATATTGATGATCCCTCGTATGAAGCAGCTAGGCTTGTTTCGAGAGGGGAAATAATAGGATGGTTCCAAGGCAGGATGGAATTTGGTCCTAGAGCATTAGGAAACAGAAGTATTTTAGCAAATCCAACAATTTCAACAATGAAAGATATAGTAAACAGTCGAATAAAATTTAGGGAACCGTTTAGGCCCTTTTGTCCCTCTGTAAAGGAAGAAGATAAAAAATTGTTTTTCAAAGGAAAACTTGATGTTGCTCCATACATGGCGATAGCATACGATGTAAAAAGTAATTTTGTTGATAGAATACCTTCTGTTACACATGTAGATAATACTGCTCGCATACAAACTGTTAATCAAAAACAAAACCCACTGTTTTATAATTATTTGGAAAATTTAAATCAGCTTATTGGCTTTGGGATAACACTTAATACCAGTTTTAATGTAAAAGGTCAGGCTATTGTAAATACGCCGGAAAATGCTATTGAGACATTTTATGGTTCAGGTTTAGACAGTTTAATTGTTGGTGATTATTTGATTAATAAAAATCAATGAAAGTCAAAAATAAATAATACTTATGCAGAGTTGGTCTGTAATAGTTTTCTGCTATAATGAAAAAGGAACAATCATAAATGTATTATATAATCTTGAAAAAGTATTAAATGTAATTGCAAATAATGATTGGGAAGTTTTGATTGTCGATGACGGTAGTGATGACGGAAGCACAGAATTAATTAATAAATATATAATTGGTAAATCTAACTGTAAGTTAATTATTCATGAATTAAATATGGGGATAGGGAGCGCGATCAAATCTGGTCTTCAATTTGTAAAAAATGAAAACATATCAATTGTTCCTGCTGATGGACAGTTTAACACCGATGAATTAGTAATTTTTAAATCTATACCTGAAAAAACTATTTACAGTTTATATAGAACAAACAAATATCAATCTATAAAAAGAAATCTATTAACTTATTTCAATAGAACAATAATTGGACTATTATTTCATTATAATATTAAAGACATTAATTGGATAATAATTTTTAAAAACAGCGAACTAAAAAAATTAAAATTAAAACTAAAAAGTTCATTAATTATGAGTGAATTAGTAATAAAAATGCTGATTAATGGTTGTTCACTAAAAGAATACCCATCATACTATTATAATAGATCTTATGGATATTCAAAGGGGGGGTCTTTTAAAATTGTAAAAAAGGCACTGATGGAAGTTGTTTTGTTAATTTTCGAAATATTTAGGTTTAAAAATAATAATTAATGAGTTATTTAATAAATTATATAAAACATAAAGATTATAGAATTCTAACTATACTATATTTATTTTCATTTGGTCTAATAACATTCAATTATGGTTTATTTTGGGATGATTGGAGTTTTTATTCTACCCAACCATCATCAGTATTTGATTCTTTTTTATCATCTGGATTACCATTGAGTGGGGTTATAACAAATTTTATTTTATCACTACCTTTTTCGATAATAATATGTCGAATAATAATTTTTCTTTCTTATATATTTACCGGGTTTATCTTTTATAAAACTCTTAGAATAATAAAATATTTTGATGATGCCGATGTATTTTGGTTAACAGCAATTTTTATGGTGTTTCCATTAAATTTTGCAAGAATTTCATTTATGAATATTCAGCACGCTATAGCTTATTTTTTATTTTACTTGGCCGTATATTTATTACTTCAAAATAAAACAAACAATGTTTTTGTTCGTATTTTATCATTATTATCTTTTTTCATTTCTTTTAATACAAATTCATTTCTTGTTTTTTATTCTATTCCAATATTTTTCTATGCTTATGATAAGTACTATATAAATTATAAGAATGTTATAAATACAATCAAATCGTTTTTGATCAAAGATATTGATTATTTTTTTATTCCATTTATTTATTGGTTTATAAAGTTAAGATATTTTGCTCCTTACGGATTATTTGAGGATTATAATAAAATTAATGTTAATAATATAATATTATCACCTATTAAAGCAATCGGTGCTTTTGAATCTTCAATAGTTAATGGATTGTCATTTCATGAAATTCAGTGGGTTTATATAATCATATTCACATTTCTGTTGTATAAATTAACAGAACATAATACAGAAAATACTAGCCCAAATAATGTAAAATATATGATGATAGGCTTAATTATGTTTTATTTAGCTGTTTTGCCTTATTTATTTGTTGGCAGAGGTTACGATTACGGTATAGAATGGGGCGGCAGAGATCAGATTCTTATCCCAATATCTGCCGCATTTTTGATTTATTATTCTGTTCGACATTTTTTACTTATTTTTTTCAAAAATATAAAGAATCTTAATCTATTAATGTCTGCATTATTAGCCTTATTTTTAATAAAAAACTTCACTGTTTACTTAGACTTTCATAAAGACTGGTTTAAACAAATTGTATTGATAAAAAAAATCGAATCAAATGAGATTATTGCAAATAGTCACAACTTTATTATCGACGATAAAACAAGTTATTTAAATGGAATAAATAGAAAAATAAGGTTTTATGAGTTTAATGGCATGTTAAAAATGGCATTTAACAATGAGAGAAGACTTGCGTTAGTACATGATCCAGATGGTTTGGATAAAAGAAGTAATTATTTCAAATATAGAGATTATCCTGAATATAATTTTTCAGAATATGACGGTCACTCTGATCCACCGTTACATGTATCTATATACCCCGGAAATTATAAACCCACAAATCGAGGGGTATTGAAGTTAATAATATTAAAAATGTTTGATTCTCGCAAATTTAACACCTTGATAAATGAATTAATTAGAATTGAAGTGTATGAAGGATAAAATATTATAAATGTCAAGTCTGATACCTTTAATTGACATTAAAAAGCAATACTTAAGTATTAAAAAAGAGATAGATCAAGCTATTGGTGATGTAATAAATGATTGTGCATTTATAGGTGGGGAATATGTTAATGAATTTGAAAACAAATTTTCAAAAATGCATGATTCGAAATTTTGTGTCAGCTGTGGGAACGGGACGGATGCTATTTATATTACGCTGAAAGCGTTGGGAATTGGGCCGGGAGATGAAGTTATAACAACCGCATTAAGTTGGATTTCAACCTCAGAAACGATTTCCCAAACAGGTGCGCGGGTTGTTTTTTGTGATATAGAGGATAAATATTTTACGATCGATGCTGGTAAAATTGAAAGATGTATAACAAATAAAACAAAAGCAATAATACCTGTACATCTATATGGTCATCCATGCAATATGGCAGAAATAATGAAAATAGGTAAAAAATTTAATATCCATATTATTGAAGATTGTGCTCAAGCACATTTTGCAGAATGGAAAAACAAAAAAGTAGGGAATTTTGGTGTTGCCGGCACTTTTAGTTTTTACCCATCCAAAAATCTTGGAGCTTTTGGTGATGCCGGTGCAATTATTTCCAACAACAAAGAATTTATTAAAAAAGCTAGAATATTTTCGAATCATGGTATTTCAAAAAGACATTTTCATGATATTGAAGGTATTAATAGCAGGATGGATGGATTGCAAGCTAAAATTTTATCAATTAAAATGAAGCATGTAAATGAGTGGAATAAAAAAAGGCAGCTAATCTTTAATAAGTATAATGATAGTTTAGAAAAAATCAGACATATCACAACCCCTTCAATAGATGCTAATGTTAAACATGGATTTCATCTCTATGTGATAAGAGCTTTAGATCGTAATGGATTAAATAAATATTTACAAAAAAATGGTATATCGACTCAAATTCATTACCTAAATCCCTTGCCAAGTTTACAAGCATATTTATATCTTGGGCATAATAATAACGAATTTCCAGTAGCGCGTGATGTTTGTAATCAAATCCTTTCTTTGCCATTTTACCCAGAGTTGACTGGTATGCAGTTAGAATTTATTATTAATTGTATATCTAATTATTATACAAGTTGATGGGGACTTTTACTCATAATGAAGCAGTAGTTTTCAACAACTTATATTTGACCCTGAGAAATGCTACTAAAAAGTAAACTAGGCCTATTCAAAACAGGTTGTCACCCAAAGTTGAAACGCAGAAAAGATACCACGAACAAATTTTCAAATATGTTTTCTACCCGCTGGGCCTGTGTACAGTCGCTTACAGGAGTGAAAGATAAATGGGCTTACTTGAACAGAATTGATGAAAATGCTGTTTACACAATAATCTTTACACGCCCGAAATAATGCTTCAACAAAAATATAACCGAATAGCTTTACCACTGTTTTTTATCATAGATACATTAGGGCTAATCCTGATGTATCTTTTTATAAAGAACATTCTCTTAGGCTATTACTTCGATTTTACTCAAGTTTTTGCATTGTCCTTGGCTTGGATATTGCCGAGCCTATTTTTTAAATCATTCGATATCCCACGGACGAAATCAACAATTGTTGCCGTCCGATCATCTATTTATTCTTATTTTATTTTTATTGTTTTTTACTCCATATTGATATTGATTGGACTTTTGCCTAAGCTAACTGTTAATTTTCATTTTTTCTTTCTATCTTTTGGTTTATTAATAATTGTTGGATTCGCCTACGCAAGGTTTCGTTTTATCTATGGCTATCGAATAAAGGGCAAGAATGTTCGATATGCTGTGTTTATTGGGGATACCCATAGCCAGGAAGCAATAACAAACATAAAAGAGGATGCGATTCTCTATGGGTATCAATTTGTGAATTTTATAGACCGGAATGGAAAGGATGTTGCCCGTGAATTAAAACAGGTAATAATGAATCGAAAGGTTAATTTGTTGTTTGTTTTGCACAATAATAGAAACAGGATAAACTATGATTCAATTGCAGCCCAGTGTGATGACCATGGCATCCGCATGAAACTGCTCCTTACAGGGGATGGATTGATCAAAACCAGAACCGGTTTAGATGTGTTAGGTGGATTTCCTGTATTAGACATTCGCCATGAACCACTGCTCTATTTAGGTAATCGCATGATGAAGCGATCAGTGGATGTAATTATGTCGACCTTATCAATTGTGTGTGTAATGTCTTGGTTGCCGATTGTTGTTAAAATCGCCCAAATGATTTCTTATCCCGGCTCTTTATTCTTTAAACAAAAACGAATCGGCAGGAATGGTGAAATTTTCAATATGATAAAATTTCGAACTATGGTACAAACTAGAGAATCAGATTTGGCGAAAGATGGAAATTCAAAGAAAACAAGAGAGCAGGATGAGCGAGTGCCATGGTTTGGTAAATTATTACGACGGACAAACCTGGATGAATACCCCCAATTTTTTAATGTGCTTTTCGGGTCCATGAGCACTGTAGGTCCCAGACCACATATGGTAGGAGAGGATGAAATTTTGGAAAAAACTGTACCAAAATACCGGGTGCGCCGCTTTGTTAAGCCAGGAATCACCGGGTGGGCCGCCATTAACGGTTATCGTGGTGGTACCGATGATATGGAACTTATGATGAAGCGTACGAACCAAGATATTTGGTATTTAGAAAACTGGTCCATCTGGCTAGATATCAAAATAATGGCTATCACTGTTTGGCAAATGCTGACCTTTCGAATACCTAAGGCGTATTAATAAATTAGGTAATGTCCATAAGGTCCGATGATTCAATATACACTTACTATGATTGCTCTCGTCCCGCGTAATGCAATGCTGCGGGATTCCCAGGGCCTACTGATGAATAAATGTGATGTCTTTTGATTACTTTTATTAAAAATATACTTTCAAAGTTTTCTCTTGTTTCGTGCCTGCCTCCTCGCCTAAAGTATTAACACAAGTCTATGAAGCCAATTTTTGGTGTGTAGAAGCGAATTGCAAGCTCAATTCTTAAATTTTATATCTATGCTATAAGTCGGATACCAATCTCCACCTTTTGGCTCCCATAGAACCGGATTAAACGCACCTACTGTAATATCTATTTTATATTGTTTATTCTCAAATATTTTAACCATCAAAAACGCATCCACCGCCCCCCCCAACTTTCCCTGTACTGAGCCTGCTTGTAGTGAGCTTGTTGAACCTGTTGAAGTATCCCTTATACTCACCCAGCTCCCTCCCAAGCTTGTTTTGTTAGTCAAATGAATCGTGTACAACAATTGGGGAAAAAACAAATGGGTGGTCGACTCATCAATATATTTTCTGATTCCTACAGCGGTTGAAAGGTCTAAAAATTTTGAACGATAAAATTGAAATGAGAATCCAACATAATAATTATCATTCCCCCGAGGTGTATAAGAATAATAGCCGTGGATATCGAATCGATTTGTCAGGCCGTAACCAAGCACAACATAGGATTGGCCTTGTTCAAAATAATTGAAGGGATTCCAGGTTAAAGATACATCCCAATTCCCCTTCCCCGCAGCCGTCCCATGGTCATATGCGCCAGACCCAGAAACGAATGAAATGAAAAGAAACATATATATTAACTTCGGCCACATAATGACTGATTTTAGTACATTTATCGCTTAAATGAAACAACTCTGGCAAAAATATTATCCCAAACTTCTGACTGGTTACTATTTTCTTGTGACTGGTATTTTCGCTCAAGTGTTTATTCCCTCAGATCCAGCAAGTTTAAAGTATTTTGAGAAAGATCAATACGAGGACGAAAATGTAATACGTTCAACGTTTATTCGGCCATTCTTAATGAATTATGGTGGTAAAAAGTTTGAATTTCGTTTTACGGCAGAAGGTTATTATAATACAGATGTTCCTAACCAGGAAAATATGGATGTGAGGTATTTTGGGAAAGGGAGGGGACAGTATATTTCATTCAGGGCCGCTTATTTAGGACGTTTTTTCGCCTTTGTGTTTGAACCCTATATACTTGGAGGTTATAATGGTCTTGCCAAAGAGGTCAATCGGGGTCGTCCCTTTGGTGTATTAAATGATTACCGAATAATCGGGAAACAAAATTTCTCAAGAAGTGGACTAAGGCAGGGGGCAATATTTCTTCATTGGAAAGGGATTGGCGCTGGTTTTGGTAAGTTGAATCAATGGTGGGGAGAGGGGCAGCATACTTCCATAGCCATGACCAATAACACGCATCCATTTACAGCCTTACATCTAGGAACAATTAAGGAGATCAGGATAAAAAATATAGGATTGATGGGCCGATATGTATTTTCAAAACTGAACGAATATGAGGATTATCGGACTATTTATTACACAGCCCTAACAATGGGAATGACATTTTATGGAAAAACAATTATATCTGTTGGATTAAGCCGTAATTACCTTTCCGGCGGTTTAAACATAGGTGTTCCATGGACGGCAAAAGATGCAGCCACTATAGTTTTTGAAGGATTGTTTGTGGAGAATTTGACTGATTTGAATTATACCATTGATGGCCATGATCCCTGGGATCAAACACTTGAAGGATTTTTCTCCATGACTTTTCCGGAAAACAAAATGAAAATCTTTCTGGAAATTGGTATAAACGACCACAGGCAGAATATGGTAGATTTCATATCACAACCGGATCATGCTCTGGGCTCGATTATGGGCTTTAGAAAATTCGGTCTTTTTGGGAATCCTAATCTATATTTTGGGTTTGAATATTTGAATTTGGCCAAAGGGAAATTTCATGTTTTTAGAGCCACCCCAAATTTTTATGATAGATCATTTTATGATGACTTTTCCTACGAAGGCCGCCGTTGGGGTGCACACAGCGGATCTGATTCCGATGATTTATTTATAGAATTTGGGTATTTGAATAAAAAATGGTCATTTATACCGGGGTTTAATTTTGAGCGACACGGATTAATTACTAGCCAACCGGCTGAAGTGAAAATTGAATTAAGGTTAGAGACGAGTTATAAATGGAATAATGTGAGATTTGTCTATTATTATGAACGTGAAAACGCCAGACATTTGGGATTTCCTCAAGATAATGTATACGCCGGCGAAATTACGGGCAAGCGGCAAATTAACACTTCCATTGTTAAAATAGAATATTATATCGAATAATTCACTATTTATCGAATATTATTGTCTTCAATTATTCGGAATAATTCGTTAATATCGAATAATTATTAAATTACGAAAAACACAATGAAACGATCTGATTATTATTTATTTCAAGCTGTACTACTCTTTTCAATAGCAATAGGCCAAAATTCGACGGATGGAGTTACTGGTACGAATGAGGAGCAGCTTAGACGCCAAATGATCCAACGCCAATTGGGGACAGATCCAAAATTAACTGACCCAAACATGATGGATGAATTACTTGAAATGGAGCAGCAGTTTGATTCCACAAATGTTCCTGTAAAAATATTAATTAAACCTTCTGAAATTGAATCATATTATCGATTAAAACTAAAGCGATTAAAGGAAGACATCATCGATCTGAATTTGATTGAAACACTTTTAGATTCGGCAGGTCGTTTAAATTATTTTGGGTACGATTATTTTTATAATTTTGATCAACAAGATTTATTAGAAAGAACAATTCCTCCTTCCGATTATGTATTAGGACCGGGTGATGAATTAATTGTTTCAGTGTGGGGAGAAACGGAAAGAAGAGAAAAAAAAATTATCGCTCGTGACGGATCGATTTTTATTAATGATATTGGTCTTATTCTTGTTGGTGGGCAGGAACTTTTAATGGCCGAAGAAATCATTAAAAAACGATTTAGCCGGGTGTACGCCACAATGAAGGGGCCTAAGGCTAATACATTTATCGATGTAACTCACGGCAAAATCTTCGGAAAAACGATCAACTTTACAGGGCGAGTTAATTCTCCCGGATTTCATGTGACATCACCGTTTGTTGATCCGCTCACAGCTCTAATCTATGCCGGTGGGGTCGATACAACTGGTTCTCTCAGAGATATAATAATTATGCGTGAAGGTGCGCAACAAGATACCATTGATTTTTATAAATTTATCATTGAAGGCCATTCTTACAGAAAAATATTTTTAAGAGAAAATGACCGCATCCATATTCCGAACCGAAATACTACAGTAACTATTGCAGGTGAAGTAATGCATCCAGGGATATATGAATTACGGTCGACTGAAACCTTAGATGATGCATTGAGATTCGCTGGGGGTGTTAAACCAGGAACGAGCATGCTCGCTCATCTGAGTCGTCAAAATCACTTAGAAGGCAGAATTCATTCTTCTAGTGAGTATATACCTATCAAGGAATTTGATGTGTTTAAAATGAATAACGGTGACAGCTTAACATTTTATAAAACAGAATATGAACCATCTTACATCCATGTGTATGGTATTGGGTCATCGCCACTAAAGTTTCCCTTTGATTCAACAATGAGCTTAAAAAAATTATTAAAATTTCTTAGTTATGGTCCGGAAAAAATGGCGGGAAAAGAATGGTTATCACACCTAAAAATTATTTCAGACAGGGAAACGCGATTGTTTGAATTGAAAGAAATTTTAATGGGGAAAATTGATTACTCCCCAAATCCAAATGATCAGATTATATTTATGAAAAACCCTATTTACACATTACCAGGTGCAGTTGAGATATTTGGTGCTGTTAAACAACAGGGAATTTACCCCGTACAAAAAAACGGGTTACCTCTAAGAAAAGTATTAGAAAATGCAGGTGGCTTATTGGATAATGCCCTTGAAAATGGTGTGCAAATTCACCGGGACGGTCTGCGTTTGGGTTGGCAAAGTGATCAGATGTTAATTTTGGATGGTGATTCAATTTCTGTATTATATGATCAAAATACGATTGAAGTTTTGGGAGCCGTAAATGCGCCGGGGATTTATGGAATTAAACAAAAATCAGTTTCAATTCGATCTGCCATGAGGATGGCTGGAGGTATTTCACCATCAGGATCCCGCAAACGAATTTTTATTATATATCCTAATGGAATGGTCAGATCTAAACGGTTAATTTTTTCACCTGAATTAGTTTCCGGATCCAAATTGGTTATTGGTGAAAAAAGCCAATACGAATATCGAACCGTACTCGAAACAACAGAAAAATTGGCGGGAATTCTTGGATCACTAGCAACCCTCATACTGGTTATAAATAGTACCTCTACAAATTGATGAAATATTTTATACGATCGATTCCAATCGTTTTAACCCTTTTCCTTTTTTTGGTTTCTTGTGAAGATGCCACAAATGATTCGGATGCGAATGAATTTTTTGGTTTTAAAAAAGCCTATGGCGGTCGTTATGAAGAATATGGATATGGTGCTACTCATGCATTTGACGGCGGATTTTTAATCAGTGGGTTTAGCACCACATTCAGTTCAAACGCAAATTGGGATGCCTGGGTAGTTAAAACGGATGAAAATGGGAATGGCCAATGGGAGCATCAATTTGGCGGAGCAGGGCGAGAAGCTTTTTATGCAGGATGCCAGACTAATGTAGATCAGTATGTATTTGCAGGATTTACAACATCCCATAGTAGAAAAGAAGATGTATATGTGGTGAAGCTAGATGATAAGGGGACAATTATCTGGGAAAAAGCTATTGGTGGTAACGATAATGATGCCGCATATGATATTATATCTATGTCAGATGGCACCATGGCAGTTACAGGATATACCTATTCTTACGGCTTGGGGGGTCGTGATATGTGGGTGATCAAACTTTCTCAGAATGGTGATATTATTTGGGATGTTACTTTTGGAAAATATTATAACGATATGGGTTATGCTCTGGAAGAAACCCGTGATGGCGGGCTAATCATTACAGGCTATACGGATGTGTATAGTAAAGAATACCGGTATATGTGGGTGGTAAAAATTGATGCCTCCGGAAAATTATTGTGGGAAAAAGTTTTTGATCAGTATGATGGGTTTTCCATGGGCACTGATATTTTAGTATTTGATAATGGCAGTATGATTATAGGTGGTCTCACCGATTCTTTAAAAAACGATTGGCTCGACTTTTGGGCAGTTAAAACAGATTTTATTGGCAACATTATTTGGAGCAATATTTATACTACAAGTTCAACCAATACATGGAAAATGGTGAATGATTTTGATGGCGGTTTTACTGCTCTTGGATCAACAACCCATATGCAGACGGAATTAGAAGACTTTTTACTCGTTAATTTTAATCAAGGCGGTGAGGTTAATTGGAGCCAGACATACGGTGGTTCAAATTTTGAAATTGCAGGTAAATTACTGAATTTAGGGCCGGGTTTGGGATACGTAATGTCTGGCACTACAAAATCATACGGCAATGGTATAACTGATTTCTATTTAGTAAAAACAGATGATCAAGGGATTTGGTAATAAAAGTGGACAAAAGTAAAAATATTCGCCAAATAATTGATGAGTTAATGAAGAAGAATGGGTATCGCCATTTCTATGAGGTGGCTGAACATTTTGGTGTAACGGCCCAGACCCTCTCAGGTTGGTTAAAAAACAATACGATTCCACATAAACATATGCTGACCATTCAGAATGAGTTTGCAATTGAGCAGGAGGCAGTTGAGGAACCCATTGAAATATTACAAAAAATATTATCACTGATTCAGGCCAAATGGATACTTCTCCTTTTTTTAAGTCTATTCATGTCTGTATCAAGCTTTGTTTATTTTCAGTATATAGCAGACCCTGTATACACAGCTAAAGGCAGTGTAATTCCCACCGGAGATACCGGAAGTAATTTTTCCGGCCTCAGTGGTGCGGCTGCACAAATTGGATTAAACTTTCCCGTGGCTAATGAATCTATTGACTGGAATGAATTGTTTTTTGAAATTCTCAGGAGTAATGGAATCAAAAGAAAATTACTCTATACCGAATTTCAAATAAGAAAGACACAACCACCACAAGCGCTGCGCCTACACCTTTTGGATCGTTTGGATCTTGAAAATAAACCAACAGAAATTGGGGAAATTCGAATCAATAATTACCTGAAAAAACAAATTCGTGTGACTAAAACAAGATTTTCGCCGTTGATTAATATACAGATTGATGCCCATGATCCAATACTGGCATCAAATATGATTTTTGCCCTCGTTCAATTGGGAGATGAAATACAGGTTGATATTAAAACCAGGCAGATGAGGCAAAAGCGTCAATTTATTGAAGAAAGAATTATTGAAGTAAAAGGAGCTCTTTCTGGCGCGGAAAGTCGCTTGAAAACCTTTCGCGAAAGAAACCGCCGTACCGATAAATCACCTTCACTCTTGTTGGAAGAATCTCGGTTAATGCGCGAAGTCACCTTGCAGAACAATCTGTATTTGACGCTTCAGACTCAGTTCGAAGAAGCAAAAATAGAAGAGGTGGAGAGAACACCAATGGTAGAGATTGTGGATGAACCTATACCTCCATTGGACAAAACATCGCCTCGAGTTCTCACGAATACCATATTAACTGCTTTCTTTAGCATTTTTTTCATTTTTTTCATTATATTTTCTAAAGAAGTCATGATACCGCTTCTTGCCATACAGAAATAGTTTTTCCATATGATTTTTAACATTATTCGGGAACATGGAATTCCCTATTTCCTTGGGAAATCGGTACCAGGTTTGATCGGTATTATATCTGTGCCTGTATTCGTCAACATTTATGGATTGGAACAATATGGCCGGATTATTTTATTGCTAACTGCTGCTAATGTGATTACTGTCTTTTCCTGTGGCTGGCTGGGCCAGGCCTGGATCCGATTTCAACCCACCAAACACGATCTCACTGATATTTGGAGGGCAAGTTTCATGGCTATATTAATTGGGTTGATGTTTGGAACATTTTCAATTATTCTTATGCGTTTAACAAATATCAGTTTTAATGATTTATCCTATTTCTCTGCATTAGTCTACTACCTGATAATTATATCAATGATTTTCTTTTATATTGTCCATTCCGGCCTGCAATCCGTTTTACAATCAAAGGCTGTTATGATGATTTCCATATTGTTGAGTGTCTTTAGTTTTGTATTTCCCATAAGTATGTATTTATTTAATCAAAGTATATCTGTTTTTCTGTTCGCGTTTGGTCTCGCATATTTAATTCCATCGCTCATAGGATCACGTATTCTTTTACGCCGTTTACCGAATCATAAAACACAGAAACAATCTATATCCGGATGGTTGAAGTATGGATTTCCAGTGGCCATCTGGATGACGTTACAGGCAAGTATTCCCTACATTGAGCGAGTTTTAATAAAACAATTTTTGGGGTTTGAGTATGTTGGGAAATATTCTGCTATATCAGAATTAATAATCCGTGGATTTTCATTGTTTGTGTTTCCTCTTACGATGGCATTACAACCGATTCTCATGAAAATGTGGAATCAAAATAATAAAATAGAGGCAATTAAATTATGGCGTAAATCGTTGTATATATTGTTATGGGGTTTCTGCATCGTTGGGTTGATATTCTTATTGATAAAGGGATGGATAGTTGATTTCATATTGATCATTTTGGGTGTTACTTTGAATCAACCATTACTCGTTATTAGCTTATTATCCTTATCCGGATTTGTTTGGCAATCAAATCTCCTTTTACATAAACCAATTGAAATGCAGAAAGAAACGATTAAAATGGTTTTGGCAATAATCATTTCAGTTGGAGTAATCATTTTTTTGAATATTCTATGGCTGAGTAAGTTTCACATTGCAGGAGCCGCAGGAGCTGCCTGTGCGGGAGCAGTTGTGTATGCACTGATAGTTGGTATTTATAATCGGAAAATTTTGCAACATATTGGAAACGAAAAATAATGAGCCAAACCATTATGGTTTTATTTTTACTGGCTCTGGTATTTATGATGTATAATTTCGTTAAAAAACCACTTTTTACGCCGCTACTGTTTGCATTTATATGGTTTTCTTATGCTGGTTTTCACATGGTATTCAATTCAGATTATTTAACATATGACGCAGGAGTTATGGTCATAATGTACTGTATAGCTTTAGTGGTTTTCGGGGGGATTATTGGCTCAAATATGGCAAATGACTTTTTTAAAAAGAATCCCCGTTTTAACAAAACGAATGAAACATTATATGATTTTACAGGCTGGAGATATCTCGCTTATTTTTCGAGTATCTTAACATTTGGGGGTCTATTGTCCTTGTTAAGATATAGTTTTAACGAATTTCAATTGATTAACAGTGCGGTGTCTCTACTTGCATTACCGCAGCAATATGCTGCAGATAGGTATGGTGGCGCACAGTATTTACCGATGTATTTAAAATATTTAAGCTACATGATTTATCCCACTGCAATAAGTATTGGTGCTTTAGTGGGTGCGGGCCGATGGCGTCGTTGGACAAGGTTAGTCCCCATAGTATTGGCCTTGGGATATGGTGTGATTTATTCTTCCCGCACCGTTGTTATTTTAACCGTTGTTGGAATGATATCTTCAGAGTTTGCTGTCCGGTCATGGCAAAAGGACGATTTGAACCAATTGAAAAAACTGGCTGTTTTAATTTTGTCAGCAATAATTGGATTTCCCATCGTATTTATTTCACTTCAGTGGTTGAGGCAGGGTACAGGAGCGGATTTTATTTTGAATGAAATGATTACAGTAGCACGATCATCTATGACCGGAAGTATTTCAGCGTTTACGCAATGGTACCATCAATGGAATGGCCTTGACTTGGCGTGGGGTCGAAACTCCTTTGCCGGTCCTTTTGAACTAATGGAAATTTCAGAGCGAGTACAGGGATTTTATCTGGACTTTTCTGAGGTTGGGAGTACACACATAAATATCTACACAGCCTTTCGTGGAATTCTAGAAGATTTTGGATTTATTGGAACCACAATTGTTTTATTTCTATTCGGTTTCATCTCTGCTTGGGTATATAAATTTGTGGAAAATGGCTGGGTAGTCTTTATTCCATTGTTAGCATTAATGAATGGTTGGATTCTGTTTAGCCCATTCATTAGTTTATTTGTAAATAACAGTATAATTGCTGGGTATGTGATTTTTCAGCTATTTAGCTTTAATTCCTTTAATCAAAATCGACAAATTTCTATTTAAAGTTCCCAAGGTGTTGAATCGTCCAGTAAACAAACAATTCTCAGTTTTAATCATAACTGTGAATTATGGGAACCCTAGTCCTGTAAAAGATTTAATAAAATCAATTCATCCTGATGCTGATGTAAAGCTATGGATAGAGGATAATTCTTCTTCTGACTTATCCTTAATTCCTTTAGAAAAAATGAAGGAAAAGGCAGGGTTTCACATAGATATATTTCCACATACCCAAAATCATTTTTATTGGGGAGGTGCTAATCAAGCATTAATTAGATTGGGAAAAAAACAAGAATTATGGCCCCGTTGGATTATAATTTGTAACAATGACGTTTGTTTTGATAATCAATTTTTTTCATATTTGAAGACAATAGATGCTCGTAAACATAAAATAATTGCGCCAAAAGTTTTTTCAAACTTTAAAAAAATAAACCTGAATCCGTTTTTTGAAAACAGATTATCCAAAATGGAAAAAATGTATTATAAATTTGTGAATTTTCATTGGTTAACGGCTAGATTTATTCAATTTTTAGGGCGGTATTTAAACTATCATTTAAACCAAAAACCAAATACGAATAGTTTGACCAGACCAATTTACGCTCCTCATGGATCATGTATTATTTTTTCATCTGAGTTTTTTAAAATGGGCGGATATCTGGATGATGGATTTCAAATGTTTGGAGAGGAACTATCAACGGCAGAAATTGCCAAAGAATTGAATGTTCAAATTATGTATCATCCTAAATTGGTTATTAAACATAATGACCATTTTTCAACTGGAAACCTTTCCTGGCGAAAACTCTATGATATTTCACAAGCTACCCATCGTTATTTAAACAAAACCTATAATCTGTAATGACATCAATTACCATAGTTATTCCTGTTTTCAATGAAGAAAAACACATTTTTGATTGTCTCCAAAGTGTTCTTGCGTTTAAGGTGCCGAAAAATGTAATACATGAAATATGGGTGATGGATGGTGGAAGTACTGATAAAACGAGAAGTATCCTTAAATCGTTTCAAAATCAAAATGAATCTATTCTACTGATTAATAACCCTGGACGAACACAATCTTTTGCTATGAATATCGCCATTCAAAAATCAAAAGCAGATTGGATTATGAGATTAGATGGCCATTCAATCTATCCACAATCTTATTTAATAGATTTGTATCAAACAGCGAATGAATCAGGGGCTGCAAATGTTGGCGGTATTTGGGATATCAAAAATCCCGGAAATTCTCTTTCCGATTATTTAGTTCATGCTTTGATTACGCATCCGTTTGGTGTAGGAAATTCTGGTTTTAGATCAGGGTTGATATCTGGCCCCGTTGACACAGTTCCCTTTGGCTTTTTTAAGAGAGTCATTTTTGACGAAATTGGATTATTTGATGAAAGGCTAGTGAGGGCACAAGATTATGAATTCAATCGGAGAATTATTAATAATGGTTATAAAGTCTGGTTAAACCCTCATATAATAATATCATATTTTCCAAAGGGAAACATTCTTAAAGTATTATGGAAATATGCATCTTTAGAAGCACCATACAATGCCTATATGTGGTATGTAGCTCCCTATACGTTTTCATTAAGGCATTTAATCACATTATTATTCTTGTTGGGTTTGATTGTTGGTGGCGTATTATCTCATTATTTTCCACTGATTAAGATTATCTATTTTGGAGTATTATTTATTTATGGTTTATTGGCGGTTTTCTTCTCTTTTCAAAGGTCCTGGAATGAAAGAAAACCAATTTTAGCGTTAACCATGCCCTTTGTTTTTTTGGGCTTTCATCTCCTCCACGGTATTGGGGTGATTACCGGCATTGCTAAATTAATCTTTAAAATTGCTCCGGTTCAAAAGGTAAAGCAACGCTGGACGTTGTCTAATAACTAACAATATGCCAAAAGTATTTCAAAATATCGGAATGATTTTATTGTGTGTTATAATAATAGCAATACCGCGATTCAACCGAAATCAAATATGGCTGAAAAGACCGCAGGCTGATATGGCTATTCACACGGCCATGGTTGATCATTTTCGGACAGGCGAGGTTAAAGAAATTTTATTATCCAAAGATTCAATTGCAGCAAATTGGAGACCTCTCTTTCCGTTCATAGCTTCTTGGCTGCCTTTTTCCCCTATCACTTCTTTGAGTATACTTGGGATTTTGTCAATTTTCTTTTCGGCAATCTTATTAAAAAAAATAATGAGTAAATTGAAAATAACAGAACAAAATAATTGGCGGAGTATTTATTTATTCATTATATCATTTCCCACATTTTATTATACGACCATTGGATATGTAGACCCTGGACTAATCTTTTTTATTATCCTAAGTATTTATTTACTTGTATTGGAAAAGGAATTGCTGTTTTTACCGCTCCTTGGACTCGGTGTGTTGATGAAAGAAGGAATAATCGTCTTAATTCCTTTTTATATTTTTTATTTATTGTCAAAAAACAAATCAAAATGGAATGTATTTCTCAAGTTTGGAATAATATGTTTTATTTATTTAACCGTATCATTTTTTGTCAGAAAGATTGCGCTAAATGCAACAGAAGACCACGCTGTGTTTTGGCAGCCATCAACTGATATGTTGGCATACAATTTCAAGCGCCCAAATAGTTGGCTAAGTTTATTCCTTACCCTTGGAATACCTGGCATAATAATTTTAAAAAATATTTTAGAATTAAAGCGATTGATTAGAATCCATTCCATCGTTCTGCCATTAATATCCGGAATTATTTTATCATTAATAACGTATTCTTTTGCTTTTATATCAACCGTTGCCGATGGAAGAACAGTTTGGGCAGCGTATCCATTTATGATTCCATTAGTTGGGCTTTTATTGGACAATCAAAGGCATGGGTTATCCAACGATGCATAGAAATAATGAGGCAAATCATTACAATCGGAAATACGCTTCCTCGGACAAAAATTGGAAATATGATCAGTTGTTTCGTACCGCCCATAATGAATTTATGTCCCGTATTAAGAAAGTTATAATTGAAAAGGAATTTATTGAAATATTAGATCTGGGTTGCGGAGATGGTCATCGCACATCCGAATTGCTAGATCACAACAATATTGCATTAACTGGTATTGATATTTCTACTGAGGGTATTAAAAAAGCCAATGAGAATAAGACAGATAATTCAGAATATATTGTAATGAATGCTGAAAAACAGATGTTCAGTCCGAACTCTTTTGATCTTATCATTGATTATGGCTCGTTTTCTAGTCTAAATATGAATATTGTGTGGCCACAACTGATCGAGGTTCTAAGACCCGGTGGTTCAATAATTGGTATTGAAACGCTGGGGAGCAACCCAATTTTTATGATAAAACGAAAAATAAATTATTGGAGAAAATTAAGAACACAAATAATGGTAAAAAATATTGTCAAATTTAAAACATTGAATCGATGGTCCATTCACTTCAATTATTTTCATTATAAAATGTTTGGCTTACTATCAACAATTTGGGCACCATTTGTTGCTTTGTTACCGGAACACAAATTTCCTGAAAGATTAATTGCGATTACGGATTATTTGGATAAATATTTATTAGGTCTTCCTTCTGCGCAAGTTTTAAGTTACAAATCTGTATTTGAGTTTAAATCATTACAAAAATAAATATTTGTGAAAGTACCCTTTTTTAATTATCAGCAACTTTACCTAAAGGATAAAAAAGCAGTGAATAAGGCTTTTTTTTCTGTTATGGAAAGAGGTGCATTCATATTGCAAAGCGATTTAGCTAATTTCGAAAGTGCTTTGGCTGATTATACTGGTGTGAAATATGCCTTTGGTGTAGCAAATGGAACGGATGCTTTATGGTTAAGTATGCTTGCAGCAGGATTAAAACCCGGTGATGAAGTATTAATGCCTAGCCACACATATATTGCTACGCCTGGCGCTGCCAATTTTATCGGGTTAAAGCCCGTTTTGGTAGAGTGTGGAAATGATCATTTGATGAATCCAAATAATTTAAATGAAAGACTTACTTCTAAAACAAAAGCAATAATCCCTGTTCAATTAAATGGAAGAACTTGTAACATGGACTATATCAGTGATTTTGCTGAGAAGCACGAATTATTAATAATTGAAGACGCAGCTCAGGGCTTAGGTTCAAAATTTAATAATCAAATGGCCGGAACATTTGGAATAGCTGGAACCTATAGTTTTTACCCGGCCAAAACACTAGGGTGTTTTGGTGATGGTGGTGCTGTAGTTACGAATGAAACCAATATTGCTCAATCAATCTATGAATTAAGAGATCATGGTAGAGACATAAATGGCGAATATAAACGCTGGGGTATTAACTCAAGGTTGGATAACCTTCACGCAGCAATATTAAGTTCAAAACTAAAAATCCTTGATGATGAAATTTCAAGGCGACGGGAAATTGCTGGTATTTATATTAAAGGTCTTTCAGATATATCTAATATGTTACTACCACCGGGCCCGAATGACGACGAGAATTATTTTGATACATTCCAAAATTTCGAAATTGAATGCAGGGATAGAGATGGACTAAGAAACTATTTGGCAGAACATGGTGTAGGTACGATTGTGCAATGGGGTGGGAAAGCAGTCCACCAAATCGAATGCTTGGAATTTGATACGCACCTACCTTTTACAGATAGAGTATTTCAAAGATGCCTGCTACTCCCTATGAATACGACACTTACTGATGAAGAAGTCAATTATGTAATTGAAATGATTCGTTCTTTTTACAATAACGATTAAAAATGATTAAAAATGACCATTTTTTGATAGGTGACCTTGCAGAAGCAAAGAATTATCATCAACAGATTAATATTACTAAAGAGCAAAGAGAAGAATTTTATTCTGATCTCAAGCAAATGACAGTCATACGGAAAGTTGAAGAAATTATTGGAGAAAATGTCAAAAATAAAATAATCAAGTGTCCCTGCCACCTCTCAATCGGCCAAGAAGCGATTCCCGTCGCAATATCCAAATATTTAAATAAAAATGATTTTATTTTCGGTAATCATCGCTCTCATGGCCACTATTTAGCAGCTGGCGGTAGTTCATACGAATTATTTGCCGAAGTATTGGGTAAAGTAACAGGATGCGCAAAAGGAATGGGCGGATCAATGCATATAACCTCTCATCAAAACGGGTTTGTTGGCTCTGTACCAATTGTGGGTGGTACTGTGCCTATAGCAGTCGGAGCTGGTTTTAGTGCACTCATGAATGGGAAAAGGCAGATATCTGTAAGTTATTTTGGTGATGGTACAACTGAAGAAGGGGTATTTCACGAATCCCTAAATCTGGCTTCAAAATTTAATCTTCCGGTTCTTTTTATTTGTGAAAATAATCTTTTTTCAAGCCATTTACATATTTCTGAAAGGCAGCCATATAATTCAGTGCTAAGATTTGCTGATGCAAATGGAATTGATGGAAAAAGAGTCGATGGGAATAATATTGCCGAAGTTTCCTCTACCATCAAAAAAGCAATAAAAAAGATTCGAAATGGGGATGGACCATTCATGCTGGAAGCCATAACCTACCGTTTCAGGGGACACGTTGGTCATGATGAAAATGTTGATGTTGGATTGCTGCGTAAGTCAGATCTAGTATTTTGGAAAAAAAGGGACCCCATCAAACGTACACTAGAAGGTCTCCTTAATAAGAATTTAATAAAAGAAACCAGCTATTTGAATTTTTGTAAGGAAGTCGACAATCAATTAACAAAAGAATGGGAACAAGCAAAAAATGATCCTTTTCCCAAATTATCTCAATTGAGTGCATCGACCTATGGAACAAATGACTGATAAGAAAAAAATCAGCTATTGCCAAGCAATATACGAGGCATACGATTATCTTTTGGGTAATTACCCAGACTTTTTTGTGATTGGCCAAGGTCTGTGGTCACCTTGGTATGTGGGAAATACAATGAATGACCTTGAAAAAAAATATGGTAAAGACAGAGTAATTGATAGCCCAGTAGCTGAAAATGCGACCACTGGAGCAGCCCTAGGAGCAGCCTTAACAGGCAAAAGACCTATGGTTGTTCACCCAAGGATGGACTTCATGATATTGGCTGCTGACACAATGGTAAATCAGGCCTCGAAGTGGCAATCTATGTTGGGAGGTAACATGAAAATTCCTTTGACTGTGAGAGGAATCATAAATCGAGGAGGGGAACAGGGTGCCCAACATTCACAAGCATTACATGCGTGGTATGGGCATATACCCGGTTTGCGTGTGGTTATGCCATATTCTCCAACTGACGCGAGGGACCTGCTCATTTCAAGTGTTTTATCAAACGACCCTGTCCTTTATATCGACGATCGTTGGTGTTATGATTTTTCTGAAGATGTAAGTGAAATATCTAAGTTAAAGCTACATGAACAAATACCCAATTTATTGAAGCCTGGCTCCGATATTACATTGGTCGGTGTAGGATACTCGACACACCTTTGCCTCAAGGCTGCTGAATTATTGGAAAAAGAAAATATTAATGCAGAAGTGATTGATCTTCGGATCGTGAACCCCCTTCATGCATCCATCATTATCGAATCGGTATCCAAAACGAAAAAACTTATCGTAGTTGATGGAGGATGGAAAAGTTATGGTTTGGGAGCTGAATTAATTGCTTCTGTGGTAGAAACATTACGCTCCGGCGAAAATCATCAATTCCGCAGGATAACAATTAAAGATTCGCCGGCGCCTACAAGTTCAGTTTTAGAAGATCACTATTATCCTGATGAAATGGATATTATCAAAGTAACTACCCAGTTGATGGGGTAAAATTGTTAAAATTGTCATTTGATTTTATATTGGCTATATTTCTATCAATAATTCTATTGCCATTATTTATTCTTTTTTCATTTTTAATCTGGCGAAATGATCATGGTAGCCCTTTTTATGTTGCGCCCCGTGTTGGGAAAGGGGATCAAATTTTTAATATGGTTAAATTTCGATCAATGATGGTGGAAGCAGATAAATCAGGGATTGATTCAACATCTGTAAATGATCAACGAATCACGCGCGTCGGACATTTCATTAGAAAATACAAAATTGATGAAATTCCTAATCTATATAATATTTTAAAGGGGCAAATGAGTTTTGTGGGTCCCAGGCCTAATGTTAAACGTGAAACTGATATGTACACGATAGAAGAAAAAAAATTACTTTTATTAAAACCCGGAATAACCGATTTTTCTTCAATCGTTTTTTCGGATGAGGGTGATATTCTTTCAGATAGCAAGGATCCTGATCTTGATTATAATCAACTGATTAGACCCTGGAAAAGTCGTTTGGGTATTTTCTATGTTGAAAATCACAGTTTTGTTATGGATTTGAATATCATGATAATTACGCTTATCTCATTATTTTCTAAAGAACGCGCTTTAAAACTGGTTTACTGGGTAGTTTCAAAAAATTGTATGGATCAAAACTTATTGAATATGATCTTAAGGAAAAGTGATCTCACACCATTCCCTCCTCCTGGAGCGAGTAAAATCGTGTCTACTCGCTATTAAAATCGTGTGATAAAAATCACATAGAATTACCATCTTCTTATGTTAAACTCAGTCAAATTCTAATGCATTATTTTAGACTATGAATAAATCCTATCAGAAATCAAGAAATATAGTTCAATTTTTCCTCGTCGATATTTTACTGGTGTTAGGAGCGTTATATACGGCCTTCCTGCTTAGGTTTGATTTTTCTATTCCTGATTATATTACTGAAAATCTAATTACTTATATACCCGTTGTCCTTATCGCTAAATTGATTTCGTTTTTTATTTTTGGCATGTACCGAGGGATGTGGCGCTATACCAGTATTTCTGATTTCATGAATATTGCCAAGGCTTCTTCTCTAGGCTCTTTATTCGCACTTTCAATATTAGCATTATTATACGGCTTAACCGGATTCCCAAGATCAGTATTATTTATCGACTACGCTTTATGCACAATCTTTCTTGGAGTAAGTCGCGCCAGTGTTCGTGTTTATTTCAGCAATATATCTCAGACCCAAAATATATTAAGTCAGAATATGTTAGTGAAGAACCGGAAAAAACTGATTATGATTGGTGGGGGTAGCAGTTCTGAAAAAATTATACGAGAAATTCGAGATAATCGGGGGATGAAATTTGTTGTAGTTGGTATTGTTGATGACGATGGTTCAAAAGTCGGTGCCACGATCCATGGTGTACCAATTCTGGGTTCAATCGATGAATTAGCCAATTTAAAAATCCCCTTCGATGAAATCATTATTTGTATCCCAACAGCGACAAATGTTGAGATGCGAAGAATTGTTGCTATCTGTAAAGCGACGGGGAAGGCTTACCGTACGGTACCGACGTTCTCTGAACTGATTGATGGTAAGGTCTCCATGAAATCGGTTCGGGACGTTTCAATGGTTGATCTATTGGGCCGTAAAGAAGTTGAATTAGATCGATCATCAATTTCCCACTATATTTATGGCAAACGAGTATTGGTCACAGGCGCGGGTGGTTCTATTGGCTCGGAGTTGGTTCGGAACTGTTTAACATTTGATCCTGACCTATTAGTATTATTGGATCAAAGTGAACATAACCTATTCAAAATTGAAAAAGAATGTCAGTCCAGCAAACATCCAGTTTCATTCCAACCGATTCTTGGGGATATAAGGGATAAAACATTACTCCATCGAGTATTCTCGTCTTTTAAACCGGATGTTGTTTTTCATGCGGCTGCCTATAAGCATGTTCCCATGCAGGAAGATCATCCTTGGGAAGCTATACTAACAAATATCCAGGGAACACTTAACCTGATTGATGTTTCCGAAGATTATAAGGTCAATCGTTTTGTTTTCGTTTCAACGGATAAAGCAGTAAATCCGACTAATATAATGGGCGCTACAAAACGAGTAGCTGAAAAACTGCTTCAAAGTAAATCGATAGACTCAAAAGTTAAATTTATGGCTGTTCGGTTTGGGAATGTAATTGGGAGTTCCGGCAGCGTGATTCCCACATTCCAGGAACAAATTAGAAATGGTGGCCCCATTACAATTACAGACCCTAATATGCAAAGATACTTCATGTCAATATCGGAAGCTGCGCAGTTAATTTTACAGGCAGGAGCGATGGGCTCTGGTGGGGAAATTTTTGTTCTTGATATGGGTAAACCCGTTAATATAAAAGATATTGCTTATGAACTCATTCGATTGAGTGGTTTAGAACCTGAAACAGATATTGGAATTGAATATATTGGAATGAGGCCCGGTGAAAAAATGTTTGAAGAACTACAAACCCATGAAGAAAACATCATAGACACAGGGCACGATAAAATATTGGTACTAAAAAATGGGAAGGGGAATAATTGGGATAACTTAATTGATCATGTTTCAAAAATTGTTAAAACGGCCAGATATTATGACTATAAACTGGTAATGCAGGAATTAAAGAACTTTGTTCCCGAATATGTTCCTGATTCAAGAACACTGCAGCAAAAACTGAAATCCTCTTTCATTGACGATAATTTATAAAAAAATATTTACGTTTTTATTTTTGATTGCTCATGTTTGCCATGGGCAATTTTTTTATATAGATTATCAGGACTCAAAATATTGGCTTGAAACACATCAGGGTGAATTATCAGATACTTCGATAATAAATTCTGATTGGCAAGGTTACTTGACTCAAAAAAATGTAATCCATAAAAAAGAACGTCATCTAGGTGCATTTATTCATTATAAAAACAATTTCAAACAAAATAGTATTTATCAAAAATCTGATTTGATAGGGAATGGTCTGCTGACCAACTATAGGCACAAACATCCAAATGTTGAAATAGTAAATTCAATGTTTTTTACCCATGACAGTCTTGAAGCTGAGAGAGGATTTGTCAGGACCATTAAAAATGTTACTATGTATACAAACCAAGCATTTATAAAAATTAATAATGTTTCTGATGGAATAGTATATTCTGCAAAAATTGGCCGGGATTTCCTCAGGATTGGGCACGGGATAAATACATCTTTGTTTGTGAGCGATTATTCCAGGCCGTTTGACCAATTTACTGTTAGAGCTCAGACAGGAAAATTGAATGGATTGTTCTCTATTATTGCGTTAGATACTCTTGAGGGATATAATCGTTATTTATATCTTCATACGTTGAATTATAAATCAAATAAATTATCACTAACAATAGGCGAAGGTGTTTTAGATACTGGAATTGGAAAATCAATCTCATTGAATTATGCCAACCCGATTCATCTTTGGACTTGGGAAAATATTTCTGGAGGATCCCAGGGGATAAATGGGTTTTTATACGCCGGTTTTACTTGGCTTCCCGTTAAAGAATTAAGGGTTTATGGCGAATTTTTAATAGATGATATAAATTTTCATAAAAAGGATGCTTTTTATCTTAATCGATATGGTTTGTTAGGTGGTATGCAGAAGACTGGTTTTCCGCTTAAATCCTCAAATATATGGATAGAATATTCGAATGTGCTTCACCAAGTATACCAATCCTACCATCCTACACACACCTATATTCATCGGAATTTTCCTGTAGGTCATTACTTAGGTAACGACTTTATAAATGTTAGAATACACTATTCACATTTAATGAAATCTGGACGCATAAAACCGATCATTGATATTTCCTATCTCATGGATGGATCTAATGGGTTAGAAACACCATTTGATAATCCTTGGGAAACTTATGAAGGGTTAGTCGCTGATTATGTCCCCCCTTCTCATCCTACCCCTCCCGTTACGACCTGGATAGAATCAGAGGTTGGCGCAGAAATAAATATTGGATCCGCATCATACATTACAATTACCGCTCAATATCAGGTAAAATCGATAAAAAATGAAGAATCATCTGAATTTGGCCTCGGAATTCGCTTTTGGTCTTATCTTCAATCCCCATTCAAAAATAAGTAGAAACTATACCTGAAATTGCCATAATTACCGAAGAATTCCGCCCCTCCAAAAAGGGTGGAATCGCCACCTGGGCCCATGGTATTGCAACCTACTTTGGTGAACTAGAGCAATATAGTGTAACCGTATTTGTAAAAAAGCGGGGTGGCTTTTCTACCTCTGCGCAGCGGAACAATCCTGAATTTAATATTGAATTAATTGGTGGAAGAGATTGGGCAAAATTCAAAAAATGGTATATTCAATATTACCTTCGAAGTTTTTTGAAAGTTACCCCAAATCCAATTTTCATTTCAGCGAATTGGGAGCTGTCCGAAGGGTTAATAAAATTTAGAAAGAAATACAAATTTTCGCTAATTACTGTACTGCATGGATTAGAAGTAACACGACTTCATTCTCAAAAATATCATAAAAAAATAGCCAACTTTAAAAATACGTTAGCATACTCAGATCAAGTCATAGCAGTAAGTGATTATACCAGGGATGAGGCAATGTCAATTAGTGGAGAACAAGGCATAATCACAATTCCAAATTTTGTAGACACGGGGAAGTTTTTTCCAAAATCTAAAAATAAAAGCAGGGATCATTTTCAATTAGGTCATTCTGATAAAATTCTCTTAAGTCTATCACGACTGGTTAAAAGAAAAGGACATCATATTGTAATCAGAGCCCTTCAAATTGTTAAAAAGGAAATCCCTGAGATTAATTATTTAATTGCCGGTGTCGGTGATGAATCATACAAAAATGAGTTAAATCAATTGGTTACTGAATTAGGGTTGGAGAAAAATGTTTCCTTTTTAGGGTATATTGACGAGAACCAAAAAGTGTTGATTTACAATTCCTGTGATGTCTACATAATGAATAGTTTAGACACGGATGAGACAGGCGACTCAGAAGGATTTGGAATCACATTCTTGGAAGCCAATGCGAGCGGCAAACCTGTTATCGGCACAAATGTAGGCGGGATTCCAGATGCTGTTGAAAATGATGTAAATGGCATATTGGTCGCGCCAAATAATCCGCAAGCAACAGCAGATGCAATCATTCGATTATTTTCAAATGACGCATATTATCAGAAAATTTCCAACAATGCAATCTCAAGAGTAAATGACAATTTCAGTTTGCTGCATATCGGGGAAAAATATCAACAGATAATATCTAGTGTCGCGTCGAATTTATAGTATGTAAAAATATTCAGCATATCCTTAGGTTTGATAAAGATATTCAACGTAGTTAGCAGCTAAAAGGACTAGAACTGGATACGCCGATATTGGCTTATCATAAATCGAGCCTTTCCCCTTAGTATTGAGACATAATTTGCCTTAACTTCCCCGCCGTTATGGCAAACCAAAATTCCCGAAAGGCTAGGCAATGAATTTCCGAACTCCGGGGATAAATTATTTTTTCCAAAAACTTGATTAAAAATGCACCTTATGTGGTGCATTTTTTGTTTCTGAAAGGAGCAAAGTCTGAATGAGCGTAATTCAGCAAATTGTAGAGCTACAGCAAATTGACTCAGAACTTAAGGATATCGCAGAACTTCTTGGCGATATGCCTGTCAAAGTAGATGCCCTTAAAAATGAAGAATCTTCCTTGATCGAATCTGTAAAGGATGGAAAAGTCCGCATTAAGGAGTTGGACCTTGAATTAAATAAGTCCGATGGTCAAATGGCGGATATCAAAGGAAAAATTGACAAACATAAAGATCAACTATTTCTGGTTACAACCAATAAACAATATGATGCCCTTCAGCATGAAATTGACCATCACAAGGGTGAACTTGATGAAATTGAGACCAAATCCTTGGAATTCACTGAAGAAAAAGAAACACTTGAAGAACGGATAAAGTCAGAAGAAGAAAATTTAGGCTCTCTGAGTAAAGATTTGGTTGAACGACGCGAAAAACTTGAAGTGTTGATGAACGAATCTTCGGAAGAGAAGACAAAATTAGAATCTAAAAGAAATGAACAAAGAGGGGGCATTGACAATGTAACTCTTGCTCGATATGATAGAATTCATAAAGCACGAAAAGGATTGTCGGTTGTCCTTGTGGAAGGATCAGCCTGTGGCGGGTGTGGCGCTTTTGTACCACCGCAAATTATATCTGAAGTGAGGGCCGGAAAAGGCCCCCATACTTGCGATAGCTGTAGTCGATTTCTTTATTGGGAATCTGCCTAACAGTTAATCAAATATTTTGTAATTTTCATCGATTTTTGAAAATAGAGTTGATCGGATAGTTACTCTCAATCCACAGATTGTGTAATTGAGAGAGGAAAGTCCGAGCACCGCAGGACAGGATGCCTCCTAACGGAAGGGGTCTTTCGGAAATATTCGGAAGGCATGGAAAGTGCAGCAGAAAATATACCGCCATTTGATAAGTTAAGGGCTTGCCCTGAGCTTGTCGAAGGGTAAGGGTGAAATGGTAGTGTAAGAGACTACCAGTTCCGGCGGTAATGCCGGGAGCTTGTAAACCCCATCCGGTGCAAGATCAAGTATACCCCGAGATGTAGTCCGGATCGAGAGCTGCCTGTCGTAGTACAGCGCAGACATTAGGGGAGGGTTGATTGCGTGATCCTGACGGCAACGTCAGGACCAGATGAATGACTATCGATAACAGAACTCGGCTTATAGATCGGCTCTATTTTCAAATAATTCTGTAGGCTCGGAATTAATAATGGGGCGGGCAGAAACGAAATGAAGTCTATCACCCCTTCGGGGTTTTAATATTTGGATCAATTTCAATACGTACTGATAATATTAGCGTACATTAAAATATGTTTATTTCAATTAATCCCGATCTGATAAAGATCATCGTCTATTTGAATGGTCTTGTAGGCTAATACATAACGGCTACAGTAGATTATAGATTTTACCAACAATATTTAAAGTCCCCGCCTTTTCAAGGAGGAGATTTAGGGGTGGTTCCAATATCTAATCATTTGTATTTCGAAGTATTCATGAAAAAACACACCATTAATCCAAAGTATCAAAAAAGGATTCGGAAATTGCTCCGAAATCACCCAACACCATGGGAGCATAAATTATGACATCACTTAAAAGGTAAACAATTAGGTGGATTCAAATTTCGCAGACATCAAGGAATCGAAGCATTCGTTGTTGATTTTATTTGTCCGAATGTGAAACTGATTGTTGAATTGGATGGCAGTGGCCACCTGAACCCAAAGACAAAAAAGAAAGATGAAGAACGGGATCACGAATTAACCAATTTAGGATATCATATCTTGCGATTTTTCAATTATGAGATCGACGAAAGTCTGGAAGGCGTTTTAACTTTAATACTGGAAAAATGTCGCATCTTATCCCATTAAAAATTTAATATTATTTTTACCGACACCCCGGTTTCCCTCCTCATAGAGGCGGGGATGATTGTACGGAACAATTCAATTTTTGTTCTATTTTTGTATGAACTGATTTGTGCGTGCAATATGTATTAATTCCAATGTTAGAACGATCTCTTTAGCTTCTATATCATCCAATTAGTAGATTTTGAAATTGATCCTAATATTTTTAATCCAACCATAATAATAGTTTCATCCCTTCAGGATTGAATTCGGATTAAATGGGTATTGAATCAACTCTTAGGTGTATTTCAATGGTAATTTGTGGAGAAAGTGGAATTACCACGGCATCTTCAATATTTTCAACAGTAAAAATGAGCAGAAATCTATTAACCTCAAAGGATTAGAATAATTCTAGTTCATTTTTATATAAATACTATTCCTAGGTCATACTTTCTTGATTGAAATGGGTCTTTTTGATAGATTGAATGATGGTAAATCAACTTTAATCCATGGTTATAGATTTTAAATCTGGAATCCCCATGGAGATTATTTATTATGCGCTGGAATATTAAAGAACCTGATCAGAATATTGTTATTTCCCTGAAGCGGGAGTTCAATACATCTGATATAATCGCAAAAGTGATGGCCATTCGCGGACTCGAATCACGCGATAATTCACAAAATTTTTTCAATCCATCCAATGATCAACTCCACGATCCTTTCATGATGAAAAATATGGATATTGCTGTTGATCGAGTATTGCGAAATATTCATGATGAAACCCACATTTTGGTATTTGGCGATTATGATGTGGATGGGACAACCGGTGCATCTTTATTATACATGGGCCTCAAGGCACTCAAAGCAAAAGTCGAATTTTATATTCCAGACAGAGAAAAGGAAGGCTACGGATTATCAGCCGGGGGAATTGATTACGCCGCTTCGATTGGGGCAGATTTACTGATTACCTGCGATTGCGGCATTAATGCATTTAACCCTGTGGATTATGCCAACCGAAACGGAATTGATGTGATTATTACGGACCATCATATTCCTGACAAAAAATTGCCCAAGGCCTATGCCGTGTTGAATCCAAAACAAAAGGGGTGTGAATATCCCTTCAAAGGTTTGTGTGGATGCGGTGTGGCTTTCAAATTAATCTCAGCATTGTCTGAAAAGTCAGGAGTAACTAATAATATCGCCTTAGAATATTTAGACTTGGTTGCCCTGGCCACCTCGGCCGATATGGTACCGATCGTCGATGAAAACAGGGTATTGGTTCATGGTGGATTAGAAAAATTAGAACGGGCTAAGAATCCTGGAATACATCAGTTGCTGGTTCAGACTGGATTAGTGGGAGAGTCACTCAATGTTGGGAAAATTGTGTTTGGTCTAGCACCAAAAATAAATGCAGCGGGACGAATGGGTGACGCAAATCGAACTGTAGAATTACTCACCACTTCTGATAAAGCGCGCGCGGAAGAACTGGCATCAATATTGGTGCGGGAGAATAAACGCCGGCAATTGATTCAGGAGGATGTGGTGGATGATGCCATTAGGCTCGCCCATTCCCAGGTTGACCTTGAGCATGATAAGGTTATCATTATTGGCTCCAGGGGTTGGCATCCAGGTGTAATTGGTATTGTGGCTTCTCGCATCAAGGATGAATTCTCTCGTCCTGCAATTGTGATTTCTTTCGATGAAGAAGGACTCGGGAAAGGATCGGCCAGGAGTATTCCCAAACTTGACATGTACGATGCCTTAACCTATGTTGCTCAATTTCTTGAAGGATATGGCGGCCACCCCATGGCGGCTGGAATGACGGTAAAAGAGAATCAATTTGAAATTTTCAAATCAGCTTTTTTAATGAATGCAAATAAAATATTGACCAATGATGATCTGATCCCTCGCATCAGTATTGATGGTGAAATGGCACTGACCGATATCAATCCAAGATTCATGCGCTTTTTGGAAAAATTGGGCCCCTTTGGTCCCGGGAATATGCGCCCGAAATTTGTCAGTCGGAATCTCACTGTTTCAGGTCAACCCCGACTTATAGGAAATGGAGAGCATATTCGTTTCACTGTAAGTCAAAACGGTAGGAATTATCCTGCTGTTGGGTTCAAATTATCTTCCCATTATGAGGATTTGATTCGCGGCATTCCTATCGACCTGGCCTATGTGGTTGAAGTCAATGAATGGCAGGGATCAACTACGATTCAACTCAATGTTCGCGATATTAAAATTCCAAATCAACCCGACTAAACCATAATGCATCGAAGCAAAATTACAGGATTAGGATTTCATGTCCCTGAACGTGTTCTTAAGAATGATGATTTAAAACAATGGATGGATACTTCCGATGCATGGATCCGGGAACGGTCGGGGATACGTGAACGCCATTGGGTTACCGAAAACGAAGCTACTTCTGATTTGGCGTTGGTCGCATCCCAAAACGCTATAGAAATGGCTGCTGTTGATGCCAAAGATATAGATATGATTATTGTGGCAACAATTTCTCCCGATTATTTTTTCCCCGGCGTTGCAAACCAGCTTCAAACAGCATTGGGATTGAACCAGGTCGGTACATTCGATATAAAAGCAGCCTGCTCTGCATTTATATATAGTTTATCAATTGCAGATCAGTTTATCCGAACAGGACAGTCCAAAATAATTTTGGTTGTTGGGGCGGAAGCACAGTCAAAACTTGTCGATTTATCGACACGCGGCAGGGACATGGGTGTCCTTTTCGGCGACGGCGCCGGTGCAGCGATTCTCCAAAAAAGTGATGATGAAAGTGGCATTTTATCAACCCATTTACACAGTGACGGGGCAAATCTGAAAAGTCTGTGGATGGAAGCGCCGGGTACCTCCGGCTCACATTGGATAAACCAGGAAACACTTAATAATGGTGGACATTTCCCATACATGAATGGGCGCGAAGTATTTAAAAATGCTGTCCGGCGTTTTCCGGAAGTGATCAATGAAGCTTTGGAAGAAAACAATTTATCAATTGATGATATCAAACTGGTAATTCCTCATCAAGCAAATCATCGAATCAGTCAAGCTGTGGCCCAAAAAATGGGTGTTGGCATGGATGTGGTTTACAGTAATATTCATAAATATGGGAATACAACCGCAGCATCCATTCCCATTGCCCTTACCGAAGCCCATGCAGAGGGCCGAATTGAAAAAGGAAACCATATCATTTTGGCTGCTTTTGGCGCAGGATTCACTTGGGCTTCTGCGGCAATCCGTTGGTAAAATGCTGATTATAATCCAATCATTAAGGGATTAAATTTCGCCTAACAATAAAGAGTAGTATGGACACATTATTTTTTACAGATGAACATAAAATGCTGGTGGAAATGGTTCGCGATTTTGCGAATAACGAAATCACACCGGTTGCACGAGAATTGGATGAAAGTGGTGAATTTCCACGAAAATTAGTCAATCAGATGGCCGAATTGGGTCTCATGGGCATTCCAATCCCCGAAAAATTAGGCGGCGCCGGTATGGACACTGTCGCTTATGCCGCTGCGGTGATGGAATTGGCCAGAGCCGATGCATCTGTCGCAATAACAATGGCGGCTCACACTTCCTTGGGCACCACCCCAATCGTGATTGCCGGAACCGAGGAACAACAGAAAAAATTTGTCCCACCGTTGGCATCAGGTGAGATAATTGGCGCCTTCGGGCTGACGGAATCGGAAGCGGGAAGCGATGCCGGTGCGACCAAAACAACCGCTGTAAAAAAAGGTAATGAGTACATTATCAATGGCGGAAAAATTTTTATTACCAATGCAGGTGAAGCCGGCATTCTCAACCTCACGGCTCGCGTTATTGAAGACGGTGAAGATATTGGAATTGGTGCATTTATCGTCCCAACCGATACTGCCGGATTGAGAATAAATCCGCCTGAAAAGAAAATGGGATGGCGGGCCAGTGATACACGCCAGTTATTTTTTGAAGATATGCGTGTACCGGCTGAAAATATGTTGGGAACACCAGGGAAAGGGTTTAAAACATTTCTAAGGACCCTAACCGGAGGTCGGATTTCAGTTGCGGCCCTATCTGTAGGAACAGCATTGGGTGCTTACGAACGGGCCTTGACGTATTCCACTGAACGGAAAGCGTTTGGAAAAGAAATCCATAAATTTCAGGCGGTTGGGAATAAACTGGCCAATATGGCCACCGAAATCGAAGCGGCAAAACTACTCACTTTTCATGCGGCGTGGATGAAAGATCAGAACTTGAACATCACCAAAGAAGCGGCAATGGCAAAGCTATTTGCCAGTGAAACAGCCATGCGGACAACAACTGAAGCCATTCAAATTCATGGCGGATACGGGTATGTAAAAGAGTATGATGTAGAGCGATATTTCCGTGATGCAAAAATTCTGGAAATCGGTGAAGGGACAAGTGAAATACAACGTCTGATCATCGCCAGAAATATTGTTAATTCTGTTAAGGGGCTTTAATGGTCCGAATTCCCAATAAACCTTCTTTATTCCACCAGGTTTCGGGCCTTCTGAATCACTATTGGCGGCAAATATCCATATTGCTGGGAGTGATTGTCGTCCTCTCTTTTTTCTTCCCCCGTGGAAAAGCATTACTCTATTCCTATCAGCTCAATGATGTGGCGCGGGAAGAAGTGGTCGCGCCATTTAATTACCCGATCTTGAAAACATCCCAAGAACTTCAATCTGATCTGGATGAAGCTGTAAAATCTGAGCCATTTTTATTTTCCCGCTCCCAGGATGTTGTGGACGGCCAAGTGTCGGCAATTGGTGAATTTTTTACCTTGGTAAATACAATCCAAATTGGAAATAATAAGTTATCCGAATCAAAAGATTTTCTATATCGAAACCGCTTTTCGGAGCAGTATGATGATGCCAGGATAGCTGTGCAATCGGATAGCGCTGAGCTGGCGGTGTTCATGGAAAGAATTCATGGAGAGTTTGCTTTTGACTCCAATGATGAAAAATGGGATAATATTTTCACCTCAGACCCAAATGATCCGTCGATTATTGATTTAGAAAAACTAAAAAATAATATCATCCAAATTTCTAGAAATAGGTGGGCCGAGGGAATTTATGATATTGAATTAGCAGAAATTATTAGTAATAAAGTAGCGGTTAATATCGGGAATAATGAAGCACCTGAGTTAATCGATCCAGGGACATATAATGATTTGCAAAATGCCTGGACTAAAGCCCGGGTAGAAGTAACCAACATATTTCATGAAGAAGGAGATATTCGGCGGGACTTAGGTTATTCGCTCATAGTTGAATTCATGAAGCCCAATCTCATATTTGACAGGGAAACCACAGAACGAAGGCAGCAGGCACGACAGGATCGCGTTCCGCGAAACAAAGGGATTATCCTGAAAAATGAAAGAATTGTTGATGCCAATACACGCATTACCGATGATGACTTACAAAAACTGCATTCTCTTTCCGTCGCGATTGACATAAAGTCACTGGAAGAAAAAGGACTCGACGCCGCTCTGGCTTACCTTGGGCGAATCCTAGTTATTGGAATAATCATCTCATTTTTCTTTACTTTTTTACTCACGTACCGGACACCCATATTTGAAAATTGGAAAATGGTATTATTGCTCGGACTTATTTTTACAATTGAAGTCGGACTTTCTTATCTTTTTACACAAAATTTAGAATTATCCGAATACCTGATTCCCGTTATCGCTGGGGCAATGGTACTCACCATCATGTTTGATGCACGCATCGGATTTATGGGGATTACTTCGATCATTTTATTGGTAGGCATCCTGATAGGAAACAACGTCGAATTTATGGTTACATCTATGTTCACTTCGTCTGTCGGAATTTATTCTGTCCGGCAGCTTCGTCGCCGTAGTCAGCTTTTTGCCGCCATATTTGCCCTCGTGGCCAGTAGTGCTCTGGTCATAGTCGCCCAGGGATTATTTAAAGGACATACTTGGGCAATCATGGGTAATGATATGTTATACTTGTCTGTTGTGGCGGTGCTTTCTCCCATTGTAACCTATGGATTGATCGGACTTTTGGAAGTGTCCTTTGGGATTACCACCAATTTGACGCTGATTGAATTGCTCGACTTTCAGCATCCCCTTTTAAAGAGGCTCCAGCATGAAGCAAATGGCACATTTAACCATAGTGTTGTTGTGGGGAATTTAGCAGAGGCCTGCGCCGATGCCATCGGTGCCAATTCACTTTTGTGCCGCGTCGGTGCATATTATCATGACCTGGGTAAAATGGTTCGACCTGAATATTTCATTGAAAATCAATATACCGGCCAAAATAAACACGATACTCTTACACCTGTTATGAGTGCCAAGATTATTAAGAACCATGTGACAGAAGGACTTGATCTCGCCAAAGAGTACAGTTTGCCCAGAATTGTCAGTGATTTCATTCCCATGCATCATGGGACTACCCGAGTAGAATATTTTTATCGGAAAGCATTGGAAGATGAGGGTGATGGTAAGGTTGATGAAAAACAATTTCAATATCCCGGACCAAAGCCCAACACAAAAGAGACCGGCATTTTGATGATTTGCGAAGCGGTGGAAGCTGCTGTTCGGTCCATCAAAGAACCGGACATTTTAAAAATTGAAGAAATGATCGATAAAATTGTCAATATCCGTGTATCTGCAGGACAACTTTCAGAATGTCCATTAACGATGGATGAATTAACACGCATCAAAGGTAAAGTAGACGGCACTACCGGATTACTCCCGGTTTTGCGAGGTATTTATCATATCCGAATTGAATATCCCGACGATAATAAACCAGAAAACACCGGGGAGGCCGCCAGAGCATGATATCGGTTCGGATTGAATCAGATCCTGCCTTCAATGGCCCTGATGAACCGACAGCAATTTCCATAATAAACCATGTATTCGAGCCGGAAGGATTTAGGAATGCAGAAATCATATTGATCTTCGGTTCCGATGAATTGTTAAGTGGACTTAAAAAAGAATTCTTCGATAAAAATCAATTCACCGATGTTATCGCCTTTCGATTAAATGATTATGAAGAAAAGAATGTTGAAGGTGAAATTTATGTTAGTCTTCCAAGGGCAGAAGAAAATGCTGAAAAATTCAACGAACCGCTTGACAAAGAATTAGGCCGGCTTATCATCCATGGCGGATTGCATTTGCTGGGGTATGAAGATGAATCGGATGAAGACAAAAAGATCATGACCGAAAAAGAAGATCATTATCTGCATTTGGTTGATTGGGAATCGCTTTATGACTGATCTGGGCAAACGATTTGAAGAACTCGTAAAAATTGTTGCCCAGCTTCGGGCACCGGATGGATGTCCGTGGGATCAGGAACAGACCAACCAATCACTCCTGCCATATTTTATCGAAGAGGCTTACGAAGTCATCGAAAGCGTGGATGAAGAAAACTGGGATACGTTAAAAGAAGAGTTAGGCGATATTCTGCTCCACGTTGTTTTCCAGGCATCCATCGCGGAGGATGATGGCAAATTCAAATTGGATGAATCATTGAAGGTAATAAATGAAAAACTGGTAAATCGTCATCCCCATGTTTTCGGTGATGCCCAGGCCGATGCTGCTTTTCATGCCAAGCAAAATTGGGAGGTGGCCAAACATAAAGAAAAAGGGCGTAAGTCCCGCCTGGATGGTGTACCCAATAATTTACCCGCGCTTGTGAGGGCTCAACGTCTCCAACAAAAAGCCAGTTATGCCGGCTTTGATTGGGACAAGGTGGAACAGGTCTGGGAAAAGGTTCATGAAGAAATATTGGAATTAAAAGAGGCCCAATCGAGTCGCGTGAAAAGCCACATTGAAGAAGAAATTGGTGATGTGATTTTTTCTATCGTAAACTTAGCTCGTTTTTTAGACATCCCCGCAGAAGACGCTTTGAGAAAAACGAACAAAAAATTTATCCGCCGATTTAAACATGTAGAAAAAGGCATCAAATCTCAGGGTAAGGGATTGGACGAAGCAACTTTAGATGAAATGGATGCCATTTGGAATGAGGCGAAAAGCTTAGAATAAACAAAATTCAGGATTTATAGCTTTATTAATACCCCTGTCCCGAATTGTCGGAATGGGGGTATTTTATTGATTACAACGATGTACTTGTAAATCGTTGTGAAAAATGTAGTTTCACGATTATATGAAACTACGAGGAAGGAAATGCTTCCAAGATCGGGAAAATAAATCCCAGGGCATGTCCCCGGATTGGTGAATTAAATATTTATAATATCATGCTGCCCAAATGATGGCGGCTTGGAAGGCTTTTTTATAATTACGAACAGAAGCCAATCCTTTGTTATTCTCCCTGAAGGGTGACCACCACAGTTCGACTACCGCCATGATTGCGGTGTTCGCATAAATAAATACCTTGCCAGGTGCCAAGATTTGGCCGGCCATTGGTAATTGGGATTGAAATCGATGAACCGAGAATCGACGCCTTTAAGTGGGCCGGCATATCGTCGGGTCCTTCCAGTGTATGGCGGTAATAAGGTTGGTTTTCCGGAACGTGTTCATTGAAGTGTGATTCGAAGTCAGCCCGAACAGTCGGGTCTGCGTTTTCGTTAATCGTGAGTGAAGCAGACGTGTGCCTAATGAACACATCCATGGCGCCGATTGCAAAATTACCAATCTCAGGTAAGTGTTCCAGCACTTCATCTGTAATGAGATGAAACCCTCTTGGTCTTGGATTTAATGCTATTTCTTTTTGAATCCACATTTTTATTGGTAGAGATACGTCCACGCCTAACGGCGGGTAAACATATTTTGTCTCTACAATTGTTTCTCCATCCATAACCGTGTTTCCCGGAGATCGGGTTTGGATTCTGCATCAATAATTGAATACCCCCGATTTAAGGAAAATGAAATCATAGCTTCATGCTTTCTGCGGGTTTTTAGTTTTATGGAGTGAAAACCGTTTGTTTTCGCCCAGTCCTCTTGGTAATCCACCAATTTTGATGCAAGCCCTTTTTGGCGGTAGATACATAAAACGCCCCCAATCCAGTTGTAAAATGAGCCGTCAGAAAAGCGGTTATACCCGATCATAAATCCTACAGGATTTTCCTCTAAAACTGCAGTCAGTATTAGATGGGGAACAGAATTTAGACGTTTCGAATATTCTTCCATTTTATAAGGAGGTTCAAATTCTGGAATCCCTATTGAAGCATGATAAGCACTCTCTAAATCACCTTCAATTATGTGAATATTCACTTTATGTTTTCCGTTCCTTCTTGCGAGCTGCGGGAAATAGAACATTATTAAGAATGAGGCGATATCCCGGAGAATTACGGTGTAGCGAGAGGTCCGTTTGAGGATCACCAACAAAGTGTTGATAATCTTCCGGGTCATGGCCGCCTAAAAAGGTGAATGTTCCCTGCCCTTGATTGCCGTGGAGGTATTTGACTTGTGGTGTGGTTATGTCTTCACCCATGATCAAGACATGCTTTTTAATACTGTTCCGGTTAAATCCTGTTGTTTGTCCCATGAACCCTTTGACCACCGAAACATGGTTTTGTGTTAACATCGTCGGAACAGGATCATATTTGGCAGAAAATTCGAATAACGTAAAATAATCCGCTTCGGCACCACGGACAACCGGATTATCACTGGGAGGATAATCAATATTTGAATATTCATAAACCATCGGATCGGTAATAATTTGAAAATTGTCAAAAGCCATTGAATTACCATAATCCATCTTTTCTTCTACATTTTTTTCTACCGGTGTGCCGTCAAAAACAGAATGAGCCGCATCCACATTCAAAGCTGCGAGGGCGATATCAAAAGAGTCGGTTGCAGAACACATTGCGAATAAAAAACCGCCATTGGCCACATAGTTTTTAATCAATTGGGCCAATGCCTTTTTCTGTGCATGGACAGAATTGTAACCCAAGTTTTTAGCCATTGTCTCAAATTGCTGCTGCTGTTCGATGTACCATGCTGCGGTGTGATAATTCCGATAAAACTTTCCATATTGCCCTGTAAAATCTTCGTGGTGCAAATGGAGCCAATCATATCGAGCCAATGCACCATTGAATACGTCTTCATCCCAGAGTGTTTCATAGGGAATCTCGGCATAGGTAAGCGCCAAGGTTACGGCGTCATCCCAAGGGAGTTTATTTGGGGGTGTATAAATGGCAATTTTCGGTGCTTTTTCAAGCAGTACCACATCCATATTATTCATTTCAACTTCATTATAAATAGTCAATGTCTGCTCCGCACCAATGATCTCGTAAGAGACACCCCGCACACGGCATTCCTGCTCAATATCTGAATAACTATCAGTCAGGAATGAACCACCTCTATAATTCAAAATCCACTCCACATTGATATTTTCATTCAAAATCCAAAAAGCGGTTCCATAAGCTTTCAAGTGGTCTTTTTGAGCTTGATCCATAGGAATCAGGATTTTTTGACTTACGCCGATTTGAATTAACAAAAGGAAAAATGGAATGAAACGTTTCAATTAGCTCTCCTGGGGTTTGGATAATTTTCGAATATGGAGTCGCACCGGTTCAACCAAAAGAGAAGATTTACATTCGGACAAAATGCGATGATAATATTTCAATGCTTTTTCAGGATGACCTAAAAATCGTTCTTCAATTTCCCCGGCGAGGGCCAATCCCTGATCTTTTAGCGGTGAATTTTCAATGGATAAAGCCACCGTAAGCGCTGTCTCCGGTTGATCAAATTCCAGCAGTAATATGGCCATCCTCAATGTGGAAAGCGGCGTAATTAAAGCCTCAGGATAGCGCTGTTCAATATCATTCAATGTTTCAATTGCTTCGGGAATTTTATACTGTCGAATCAACGCTTCAGCTTGGAAAAAAGATTCAAAAGCCAGCCGGTCATCGCGCGTCCCGTCTAAATAATAATTGACCAACAAATCATGCATTTCCATTAAATCATTAAAGTATCGATGGTTGGGTTCCAATTCCAATGTCACTGAATCGAGGAAGGCTAAGGGTAGTTCGATTTCCCGCTTGAACAATAAACTGATGAGGTATCGAATGGTATATTCATCGACCATTTCAGGGGGATACCCCGGTCTCGAATCTGGTTTAAAATAATCAATAGCTTCAGAATATTGTCCGTCGGATATTAATAAATCCCCGATTCGAGTGCGGATTTTTTTCTCCTGATCAGGATGGGGCCATGCCTGAAGGGCTGCCTCGTAAGACATCTTTGCACCGTAGATATCCTGCATCATTCGGAACTGAATTTCTCCCAAACGAAAATGAACCGTGGCGGTTGTACTCGATGGCGGAAGTAACGCCAATATAGATTGATAATGTTCAATTGTATTCGCTAATGGATCATTTGCAATATTGGGTGCTTTAACGAATTGGCTTTGAAATAAATCATTTTCAGGAAACCATTTAACAAATTTCAATTCAATTTGATTTTGAATGATTTGTTCTTCGTATGCCTGCCCTAAACCCAATAAAGTTCTGCCAACAATTGATGGATCGGTCTCGGTCATATTTTGCAGGAGATGATGATAGGATTGAATCGACAAATTAAATTGTTTTTCTTTCCGCAAATTTTCAGAAAAATCTAACCACCGTTTCGTATCACCGGGCTGGTTTACACCGATCAATTGATGTTGATTCAGAGCATTTTCAAATCGGCCTGTTTTATAATAAAACCCGGCTAATATTAACCGAACATCCGGATTGGTTGTTGATGCAGTGCCAAGGGTAGAATCAATCAATGCATGGGTGGTGGTATCATCGCTCATGAGTAAAATGCGATCGGTGGTATAGGTCAAATATTGTTTTTGATGTCGGATCAGGGTTAAATATTCTCTTAATGATCGATCATAGGTTTGGCGGGATTGGTAATAATTAGCTAAATCAATAGAAAAGAAGGATGGTTCATTAAACTGCTCTCTTCCTTCCCGCGTTAGTGTTTCCATTGCTTCCACCTGGCCAAACCGCACGTATGTATGCAACAAAAGTCGATAGGTTGTCTGATTTATTAATTTGGTTTTTCTGAAATTATTCCAGATTTCAAGCGCTTTTTCAGGGTTCTGGTTTCGGTAATAAAATTCACCCAACGTTAGTTCCGATTGCAGATCTTCAGGATGATTGTTGTGCCAATTTTCTACCATAGGGATCGCCGATTCTGTATTCCCGGTTCTGGTATAAATATTTCTTAATTGCAAATAGGCCCGCTGGTGATTTGGATCACCGTTAAGAATTTGATGATATATTTGTTTAGCACCGTCCAAATTCCCTGATCGCTCCATCGCCATTGCCTGCAGGAATGCTGCTTCCCCTTCGGGAAGCACATTAATCTGGGCGATCATCTGCCCGACAATTAAGAACGGCCAAAAATATTTCAAGGATTAATTTCCTCAAGTTGCATAATTGTATTGGTATCTGGGAGGATCACCGATTCGGCTTCACTGAGCGCATTAAAATACCGGCGGATCATATTTTGATAATCGCGAGTATATCCAGATTTCAAGGCATTGTTCATCGCATTCATGATTAGCGATTGTCTTTGCCCAAGATCATGGGGTAATCCGGAGGGTCCTGTGAATAATATTTGATCAGCCGATTCCGCTTGTCGCTCTTCTTCAAATCCCCGTTGTGTCATAGATTTTTGGCTGTCCAGCATTCGGGATAAAATCCGCTGCTGCCTGTTTGATGTTTGCCGATTGAATTGCTTTCGTTCCAAATCCCTGATCACTTCATCCATTTCATTTGCTATTCCCGAGAGGTCGCCTAAGCCTTGTTTGCCTGCTTGGTTCATTTCATTCATCATTTGCTGCAGGGATTTTCGCACGCCTTTCTGCTGCCCGAGCATTTGTTGCATCAGCGCTTCTCGCATCGAGGATGCCATTTGGCCGAGAGCTAATTGCATCCCCTGATCATTGATGCCTTGCTGTTGGCCGGCCATTGCTTCCATCCGTTTTAAAAATTCTTCGTAGCCGCTGGCAGAGCCGCTTTCCTGCATTTGTTTAACCGTCTGGATGATGGCCTTAGCGCCTTCGTTTAAAGATAACATCGCCTGCTCCTGGTTGCCTAGAGATCCGTTCCCGTTTCGTTCAGCAAGTTTTCCTTTGGACGCTTCCATTTGTGCAAATGCCATTCCCATTTTTCGACCCATTTCCGGCGAAACCATAAATGTCTCCCGCGATAAATTCATCGTGTTATTCATGGTCTGTGCCAGTTGATCCTGGAGCATTTGCTGCTTTCCGGCTAAGTCGCCTAAGCGTGGAGAATTTCTGGGGATATCTTGTGTTTCCATTCTCAGAGATTCCTGGCCTTTTGAAAGGGTTAACACGTCTCGTAAAATAGATCTGAATTTTTGTGCCATATCCCGCGTTGTTTCCCTTTGGAAGTCGGCTAAAATATCATTCATCGTACTTTCCATGGATTCTAATGATTGGAGTCCCGCATAACTTTCATCCATGGCCATATAGGGTGCTTGTTTATTCAAATTCTCTACTGTTTCTTCTAAGTGTGCGTCGGAAGCTTTGGCCTCTTTTGAGTCGGCTAAATCTTCCAGGTTTTGGGCCGTCTTACGGCTGAACTCTTTAACATTTTTGGCGGCGGAATTCATGGCTTTGCGGATATCATCCAGTTCTTTTTGACTCATTTTTTCTTCAAGGCTCAACCGTTTAAAAACGGACGGGTCAGTTTTTGGCGTCGTCCGTCGAATTTGTTGATCAATATTATCTTGGTTCTCCACGAGTTGTTGGATGCGTTTTCGCAATTCATCTACTTGCTGCTCAGCTTTGATCCGTTTGAATATATCTAGAAAGCGATCCAATTCCTGTTCGATCTGTTCTAAATTATTGGACAATTTTTCTAGAGCGCTGAGCAAATCTTTCGTATTCAGTTTTTCAAGAGACTCACGCATCAAATCCATATTCTGAAGCATTTCCGGGGGGAATATTTCTTCAATTAACTTTTGCAGATCCTGGAATTTTTGTGTCAGATCATCTGAAAATAAGTCATGCTTCTCGCCAGATTTGTTCAAAGCTTCCAATTGTTCAGCCAGGTCTTCAAAATCGGATAATTTATTTTTCACCTCTTCCATTGTTTCTTTCAAAACCTGTTGATCTTTCCATTCCGGTTTATCTGTTTTTAAAAGATCTAATTCTGCTTCTTCCAATTGTTTCTGTAACTTTTGAATATCTTTGAGTTCTATTTCAACAGCATCCGCAATTTCTTCCTCTTTTTCATTAAATGAACGGAATAAATCATTCAATGATGGCACGCGCGCGATAAAAGTTCCCGAGATAGATTTTTTCGGTCCGGAAACCACATCATTGTCATATAATTCAAAATGATAATGCACTTCATCTTCCGGCATGAGCCCAAGTTGCCCTAAGGCCCACGCCGTATTGATTTCCTGCTTCGTATCATTATGGTTGTCCAATGGGAGACTAAACATAGAAATAAATGGTTCGACCTGGATATAGCTTGGGCGTTGAATCTCATAGGCCAGTTGAAGGTTGGAAAACCCGAAATCATCCTCAATTGTCACCATAATTGGAATTGTTTGATCCCCACCCAATTCAACGACCGGCGGCGGTTTCAGTATTGTCATTTCAGGAGATATATCAGGAATCATCTGAATTTTGAATGGAATTGGATTACGGTTGGTAATTCCACGGATGTCGGTTAAATGTATGGAGAATTCCCCATCTTCCTGGACAGCAAAATTATACCGCGCACTTTTTTGCTTTACATTCATGTGCTTCGGTTCGCCGTTCATGACCAATTCCGCTTTGGCCAAGTCCCGATTTGAATTAAGCTGGATAGAAATTCGCGATCCTTTTAGTGCCTGGATTTCCGCTTGATTGGCATTTTGGATCTGTGGCGCTAATCCTGTATATGACGGTGGTTGTATTGTCACAGTAAAAGCCTTAATGGTGGGCCGGTCTGTGACTGATATTGAATAGTCTTTAGAAGAAACCTCATCCCAAGGCTGCCAGAATTTTGTAGAAGGATAGAATGCGCGGTACCGGTAATCCTGAAAAATTTCTTTTAGGTCAACACTAAAATTATTGCCTTTTTGAGCGGGGTATACCGTTTCCAAAATGAGTGAATCCCGGCCCGGTTCATATGCCACCGGTTTGAATTCGATAAAAAGAGAATCGGGAATGTCACCTTCAGCTGAAAAGGACACGGTAACATTTTCGCCACCCAAAACGTGGACATGGCGTGAAATCCCTGCCAGTTGAAATGGCTTGGGAGGGACAAATTCAGTTGTAGGGTGAGCCCAGCGGTATAGGGATGAAACCGAATGTCTCCAGGTAAGGGATAAGGCTAAAATCACAATTGTCAGACTGACCAGTGTAATCTGTTTCCAGACGTTAATTCGATCCATGGGGAATAAGTCTGATAAATCCAAATTGCTCAGAGTTCGGCTTGTGTCTTGTGTGAAAGCGTCACTCAGTTCAGTTGATGTGGATTCTTGGTTAGAGCGTTCAATCTGGAGTGCATTGATGAGGGTATCATCTTTTGGAAGCGCATATTTACCCGCTTTTTTCGCCAATCTCGACCAACGATACCGTTCAAATGAATTATTGCGGATTTTGAGTACTGCAATGATTAACCAAGTCCCACCGATTAGGATAATCGCCAACATACCCATCCAAAAGGTGAAACGAACAAAACTGGATAAATAGAATATATTTTCAAGCGTCAGTCCGATTCCGAATAACGCCAGTGATATTGTATAGATTTTCCAACCGCTCGCTTTGACATCGGAGACGATTGCTGCACGTCGGATATCGATTAAATATTGTGCGATGGATTTCATTGTGTCAACGCAAACCAGACGATGTTTACGCCCATTTTAAGAGCCGCTTGGCGAATATCCGGCGAGTCATTATGGACTTCAATATCTTCCCACCCATCACCCAAATCGGATTCATATGAATAAAAAGCGATGAGCTGCTCCCCATCGAATAAACCCAATCCCTGGGGTGGAATCCCGTTATGTTCATGAACTTTCGGTAATCCATTGGGAAAATCATAAAAAGCATGGTAAATGTCGTGATCAAAGGGAATTTCAACCCATTCCTTTTCAGGAAAGACACGTTTCATTTCCCGGCGAAAAGACGCATCCATGCCATAGTTATCATCGGCATGCAGAAACCCGCCTTTCAGAAGATAATCTCGGAGAATGCCGACCTCGTCCTCGGTGAGGCGGATATTCCCATGACCGGTTAAATATAGGTATGAATGGCTAAATAGTTCGGGATCGGTAAGTTTGATTCGATATTCATTGGGTTCAACGAGGATTGAAGTATTTTGTGATATGAATTCGAGCAAATTTGGCAGACTGCTGGGGTCGCCGTACCAATCGCCACCACCACCATAATGAATTCGGGCAATGGAAAATGCTTGTGCTGGGAGCAGAGCAGAAATGGCCACCAATGTTAGAATATTTTTAATTGATCTCAATCGAAACATGTCCTATTTATAAATACCGCTTTTGGGGATAGTTCCTCCCATAATTTCAATTGAAGAAATTACCTCAATTCGCTTTAGGATAAACAGAATCTTTAGTTAATGGACGCCTTGCTACAAGTGGTGAATTTCACCTATTTTGACTAACCGTGATACGAAAATCAATCTCCATAATCCTACTAATGTTTGCCTGTCTTTCAGCCGCTGAAGAAGATGCTGTCCAAGATACGTCTAAATCGCTCATCTTTCGGGTATTCTCATTGGATGAAGATATGCGCGGTGATCATGAAAAAGGCTACATCTGGGATCGTATTTTCAGGAGGAGAGAATTTCATCATCCGGTCAATTTTATCCCCATGGAAATGCGTTACGGGTTTGGATATAATGCCGGCGGTGGATTCCTGGGGTTAGGCAGTTTGAAAAGCAGTTGGATGTCTTATGGCGAATCGGACGTTAAAGAATTTAAGGGTGGAAGTTTGACTTCCAGACTTGGTCATCAATTGGATTTGGATATACTGAAAACAAATTTGGCTTATTATTGGTTTGGCAACAGTTGGCTCGATATGCATACAGGGATCAATCTGCGCTATTCATCCTTATTACTTCCACCAACAGTACCAATTGAATGGAGCGTATCTAACAATTCATGGCTGGCGAATACTAAATTTACCGGAAGAATGTATGAAATAGGCTGGAGCCAATCTCTTATACTCCAATGGTTTGAAAGCTGGTACACTACCTACCGATACACATATGGGATCGCTTTTTCAGAATTTTATGGCAGTGATGATTCACCAACGGGATATGGGCCGTCCCAATCATTCACCATGGGTGCACGTATTATTCTCGATCCAGGGATGGCCAACCGATTTGCTGTCGGTGTGGATTTAAAATATTCCCATACATCCATCAATAAAATCAAGGATCAGAAAGATGTAACACCCATAAATAAATTTACCATACAGACCGCCGGGATATATGCCACTGCTTCGGTCTTTTTCGGCGGACGGAAAACAAAAGGTGATACGGGGAAAATGCATTATTACCTTCGGGATTACATTACGGCTAAAAAAATATTGGAAGAATTTGTGGATGAACATCCGAAGCATGCCAATATCCATCGTGCAAAAAAATTGATTGCTGAGAGTGAACGAAAAATTCCTTATCAACTTATGCGGGAAGGGATGAGTTTTGATGAGCGTGGTATGATTGAAAGGGCAGTTGAAAAATATATTCGCGCAAAATCAATGGCCGACACTTTATTGGCCGGTGTGATCGATGAACGGTTACGGGAAATTGCTTTCCGGGAAGTTGAAAAGGCGGAAAGTTGGCTGAATAAAGGATTTGGTGATACGGCCATCGCCCATGTGACCATGGTGTCAGGTTGGTATCCAGAAATAGGTGAGCACGTTAAACGCTTTAAAATTACCAACCTCATGAACCAGGGAGAGGAGTTGTATAAAATAGGATTGAATGATCGCGCTTTGAGTTATTTCGACAAAGCGTTGGAATTGGATCCTGGTCTGACATTCGAGGTCGCAGCTTATAAACATCGCATTGCAGCGGATCTGCTCAGCATGGCAGACTCATTAAAAGATTTAAATTCGCTACGATTTGTTGTGTACGCCCTGGAAGAAACCAGACGTCTAACAGGTGGACTCAGTAAATCGAATATTAGAATTTTAGATGAATTAAAATTGAAATTAGCTACCCAGGAAGAATTTGCAGCGCGTCGGAAAATTGATGTGATCATCCGTGGTGAAAAAGATAAAAAAGAAGCGCAAAAACCCATTGAATTGGGAATGACCCTTTCCCAAGTAGAAGATATCATGGGACGACCCTCAGAGATTGTGGCTAATGGGCCTGAGAAACGGGATCAACTATGGATTTACCGCTACCCGAATGGGGCGGAAGTATATTTGACTTTTACCGGTTATAAATTATATCGAATCGAAGATAATTGATATTGTCATAGCAAGTGGGCGTTTTGCCTGACAAAAGAGATTTCCTTTAAAATCACTTTTAAAACACCGGCTGCCGGCACGGCAAACAGCATACCCAGCGGACCCAAAATAGTCCCGCCGATTAATAAAGCAATCATGACCAGGATGGGGTGGAGGCCAACACTTTTGCCCACAAGAGCAGGTGTTATCAAATTTCCTTCAATTTGTTGAACAATCAAAAACATCAACACAATATCGAGGAGGAAAAATGGCGACGGGATAACACCAAATAATTGGTGAGCCGTGGCAGCATCATTGCCGATATTATTCATAAAAGCAATCAGGATTGCAGGGACCATACCCACAAAAGGGCCGACGAGCGGTATTAAATTGGCTAATCCTGCGATAATACCGATAAAAATTGTGAGCGTTAGGTTAGCCCCGAACAAATTGAGGATTAATAATCCTGTGATAGACATGGCGGCTACACTGGCAGCCGAGAGAAACTGTCCCCTTAAATAACTGGAAACGGATTTTTCAATATTGTAAATTAGTTTTAATCCAACTTCGAAATATTTATTCGGAATTGCGTTGACCAGTGATTTCCTGAACCCGTGATATTCTGCCAATAGTATGACGGTGAATATGAATACCATGACGGCGATAAACATGAAATTCCCTATCGCCCCTGCCATGGATGCCAGCGAACCGATAACAGTATTGATCAGTTCACTAAGTTTACCTGCCGCGTCACTGTTTGATGGCTGCATATTTTGTAAAAATTCCGGCATGGCGGAAGTAAACTTGTCACCCAATGTTTTGAATTCCTGCGTTAACGTATCCTTTTCAATTCGGCCGGAGAATTCAATAGCTTGCTGGGACATTTGGGAAATAAAACTACCGATAAAGGTACCAATTCCGCCGAGTAAAATGATGACGACCGTCAGGACAGATAACCCGCGACTTCCGATTTTTCTTTCAAGAGCATCAACGCTGGAAAGGAGTACCGTAGTAAACAGGAAGGCGAACACCAGCATCAGTACCACCTGAGATATATAGGGCCAAATGATGGAGAGGAACCATATGGCAATCAATCCAACTATTAATCGGTAAATCAGTTGAAAATAATTTTTTTGAATGGTCACAATAATGGGCTATCCTGATTTTTCATTTTGAGACTCTAACAACAATTTGTTGGTAGAACGCAGTCTTTCGCCTAATACGCCACCAAGGTTATACAGGATTTTTTGCCCAAGTACAGGATTGCGCTCTTGGAGTGTCATGAGATCTTGCGTAAAGAAGCCGAGTAATTCGGAATCTATTGTGGCAATTGCGTTCGCTGAGCGGGGTTCATCATCGTCAAAAAGAGCTAACTCACCAAAAAAATCTCCTTCACCCAGTTCGGCCAAAATATTTTCGTTATCAGAGCGGATACCAATCGTAATTTTTACCGCACCATGCATAATAATATACATCCCCTCCCCAATAGCACCGTTTTTAAACACAAATTCATCCCGGGAATACATACGATGGTGGATCAGTTTCTCAAGTTCGGAAAATTCTCTGTCGGAAAATTCCTTGAATATGGGTACTTGCTTAAGAGTGAGAACCGTCGCGCTTTCCGTACGGTTCCAGCCTTTAAAAATGTTTTCCCATTTTGCGCTTTTCAATTCAGACTCCTTAATTTGGAAGGCAGATTATAGATATAGGATGGTGAAAGGTTCAAGTAAAGACGAAATAACAATGAAATTGACCTGTTTTCAAATCATGGGGTACTTTCGACGCTAATGTTTCGACAAATAATCACAGTTTTATTCATTTTTTCTGTCTCTTTGAGCTGGGCACAGAAAAAGCCACAGGATTTTGACCAGGAATTAAAAGCACAAAACAGTGCCATTCAATCTCTTCGAAATGAAATCGAGGCGACCAAAAAACGTATTCAATCTGAAGGCAGAAAAGAGAAATCTTCGGCTCGCCGCGTTAATAATCTATCAGAGGAAATATCCCTCCTGCAAAGATTACTGAAGGAACTTGAAAAAGAAGAAAAACTTTTATTAGCAGATATATCCCGGACAGAAAAAAGTATTTCACAAAGTGAAGTTGAGCTGGATTCGCTCAGAGTGCGGTACTCCCGACGTTTGGCAAGGATGTATAAAAAGGGACAGCTTTCCAATTTGGAAAAAATATTCAGTTCTACTTCATGGAGACAGGCTGTTTACCGAACCAAATATTTAAAAATCATTTCTGAGCTTGATCAAAAAACACACGCTACAATTCGAACTTTATTGGTCGAAATCGGCCAACAGAAGTTGAGTCTGGAATCCGCCCTGCGAAAAAAACGCCGTCTCAAAAGGGATCGCGAAAATACCTTGGGTGAAGTACGGAATAAAAAAAGAAGAGAACAACGTGAGTTGACTAAAATTCGTCAAAGCCAAAAAGAACTTAAAACTTACCTCAGTGAAAAACAGGCAGGTGTGAAACAGTTAGAGGCGATCATCGCCAAAATTCAGGATGATAAAGCACGTTCTGAAAGGGCAGAACGGGTTCGAAGGCAACAAATGGCCCTTCGGGATAAAGAATTTCCAAAATTAAAAGGCCAGATTGCCTGGCCGGCTGAAGGTCGAGTGGTAACAAAGTTTGGTCGACAGTGGAATCCAAAATTAAAAACGACTACCGAAAATCCGGGAATTGATATAAAAGGAAAACCGGGTTCCGAAATACATGCCGTGTTGGGTGGTATCGTTACTACAATCACTTTTATTCGTGGGTTCGGCACGACAATCATCATTGATCACGGCAGTGGATTTTATACCGTATACAGCCATGTGACTAATGTGGAAACCAATGAAGACAGTGAAGTTCAGGGCGGTGACGTGATTGCCTATATGGGTGACTCAGGATCAATTAATGGCTCTCAACTTCATTTTGAAATATGGGGACAGGCGAAGAAACTGAATCCTGAAAGTTGGCTGGTGAAAAAGTGATATTCAAAGAATATCAATCGATGGTATGGAAGCGCTTCATTCGAGCCAAAGCGAATGATCGTGTTGGAAGCGCTTATTTATTTACCGGACCGAGAGGCTGCGGTAAAGAGTGGGGCGCGCTTGAATTTGCAAAATTATTGAATTGCGAATTGCCTGGGGACACAGCATGTGATCGCTGTCCATCCTGTGCAAAATTCGCCGGGCTTCAACACCCAAATCTGAAATTGATCGTACCCCTGCCCGGAAGCGATAAAGCGAATAAAAGCGCCAATCCATTGGATTCCCTCAAAAAGGAAGATTTGGAATATTTGATCGAAGCTATTGCCCGAAAAGGATCTAATCCATTTTATAAAATACAGGTTCCTGCAGCCCGGCGCATTACGATAAATACCATTCGGGATTTGCGCCGGACCATCTACCTCAAATCTCAATCTAAGGGTAAAAAGGTGGTTTTAATATTTGATGCCCATTTACTGTCTGAAGGTATGGGAGAATCGGCCAATGCGCTTTTAAAAATATTGGAAGAACCACCTCCAAATACAACCCTCATTTTAGTATCGGATAAAAAATCAGCTTTATTACCGACGATCATCAGCCGTTGCCAACCTATAAATTTTCCCGCATTGAGCCTCGATCAGGTTTGTTCGATTTTGGAAGAAGAGGGAATAGATAATTTACAAGCCGCACAAATTGCTCTAGTGGCCCCGGGGGATATTCATTTGGCCAAAGAAATATCAAACCAATCAACAGGTGAAATTTTAGAAGAAGCGGAAGCTTTGGCCAAATTAATGACACGTGTAAATGAAAAAGGCTGGCGGGATTTTATCAACAGCAATGCCATGCTGGCAGCTCGAAAACCGGCTGAATTCAAATTTAGAATCTATCTCCTTCAACTGTGGTTCTATCAAGCCTATGGATTGAGAACCGATGAAGCAACAAATGGTATCCTGCCGGAAATGACCGAATCAATACAGAAATTTAATGACGCTTTTCCACATGCCGATTTAGCAGGAATTAATATAATCCTGGAAGAAACAGCTGAATCATTGGTGCGCAATTTTTACATACCCCTAACTTTGATCAATCTATTAATATCTGTTCAAGAACTATTAAAAGGTAAAACCCCACAATCTGTCGCATGAAAACTTTTTATCTAACAACACCCATTTATTATGTCAACGACACACCCCACATTGGTCATGCTTATACAACTATCCTGGCCGATGTTTTAACGCGTTTCCATCGCAATGCGGGAGAGGAAGTCTTTTTTCTCACAGGACTTGATGAACACGGTCAGAAGGTACAGCAAGCCGCTGAAAAACGCGGCGTTGATCCGCAACAGCATTGTGATGAAATGGCGCCAAGGTTTCTTGAATTGTGGGAAAAACTCCATATTCAGAATGATGATTTTATCCGCACAACTGAAAAACGTCATGTTAAAGTGGTCCAGGATATCCTTCGACAAGTCTATGAGAATGGGGATATTTACGAAGATGTATATGAAGGGTTGTATTCTGTTTCTGAAGAAAGGTTTATCACCGAAAAAGAAGCGGAATCAGGAGAATTTCGGGACATTAAAAAATTGAAGGAAAAAAATTATTTCTTCAAAATGTCTAAATATCAACAGGCCCTGATTGACCATATCAATAATAATCCCGGATTTATCCAACCGAAACACCGTAAAAATGAGGTGCTGGGTTTTTTAAAACAGCCATTGGGAGACCTGTGTATTTCACGTCCAAAATCCCGTTTGAGTTGGGGTATTGAACTCCCATTTGATTCTGATTATGTGACCTACGTATGGTTTGATGCGCTTATCAATTATATCACTGCGCCAGGATACAGCGTGGATGAAGAAAATTTCAACAAATACTGGCCGGCCAATTTTCATCTCATCGGTAAAGATATTCTCACCACCCATGCGGTGTATTGGCCTACAATGCTCATGTCCGCAGGATTACCCCTGCCTCAAGGGATTTTCGCCCATGGCTGGTGGCTCGGCGGTGAATCCAAAATGAGTAAATCATTGGGGAATGTTGTAGACCCATTGGGATTAATCAAAGAATACGGCGTTGATCCAGTGCGCTATTACCTCATGCGGGAAATGGTGCTGGGGCAAGATGCCAGCTTCACTATGGAATCCTTTATCAAACGCTACAATAGTGACCTTGCTAATGATTTTGGTAATCTTCTGAGTCGTGTTTCGAATCTCCTGAAGAAATTTTTTGATGGAAAAATTCCTGCAGAAGAAGATGATTCACCTGAAGGGATAGCGGTGAAATTAAAGGCGACAGAAACAGTTGATTCAGTCTGGAATCAAATCGAGGCTATGCGGGTCAATGAAGCGATTGAAACAACCCTCCAGTACGTACGCAGTGTGAACAAGTACATGGAAACCATGGCTCCGTGGAAATTGACAAAAACAGATCCGGAAGCCGGGGGAAAGGTCCTTTTCACAGCCGCAGAAGCATTGCGTGTAAGTGCAGTATTGTTGGCCCCGGTTTTGCCAAACCGATCACAGACTGTCCTGGAAACTTTAAATGCAGAACTATCCCAACCCGAATGGGGTGGTTTAACCCCCGGGGCTGATCTGAAACAGCACGAGGTCCTCTTTCCACGGATCGATATTAAAAAAATAGTAAAACCCACAGAAGCAGTAAGAACAGATAAAGAGCCGGATAATTTGATTACTTTTGGTGAATTCCAGAATGTGGAATTAAAAACAGCTAAAGTTGTTGAAGCGGAAAAAGTGGAAGGTGCCGATAAATTATTGAAACTTCAAATTGAAGTGGGGGATAAGAAACGTCAGATTATTTCCGGGATCGCCCAACATTACACTGTAGAGAATCTCATCGGGAAAATGGTCGTTGTAGTGTCGAATCTGAAACCGGCCACTATTTTTGGGATTGAATCACACGGTATGCTGTTAGCGGCGAAAAAAGGGAAAAACCTTACCCTCATTACAATTGATGGGGATTCGGTATCGAGTGGAATACGAATTTATTAGTTCAATGGCACGACGATTTTTCGTATGAAATAATCTTTAGGCTTTTGTTTTTCATCCTTCACTAAGGAATGCCGATTTTATGACTCTTATCTTTGATTAATTCGATATACTTATTTTTTAATTCTTCTGGGAGGAAGCTCTTTTTAATGAACTCAAACCAACTTGCGAAGGCCTCACTAAACTGCTCAAAAGTGAATCTTAGAGTTTTCTTTTCAATTTCATAATGGAGGGCAAAAGACTCAAAATCTTTCCGGGTGAAATTTCTCTTTTTCCCATTTAAGGTTAATGCAAGTTCCTCTTGGTCTTCAGGGATTAACAATAGGGAGGGTACCATGTCATAGGCGGGAGATAACACATGCCCAATCCCTGGTTGGTTTATAATCGAAAAGTTCTTCAGGTGCATATCAGAATTGCCTGTTAAATAACAAAAAAGGATCTGTTCAAAAAAACGAATGATATCCAAGCCGGGACTGGCTGAATATTGAAGGATTATTTTTGCGATTTGTTCATAAGATCCATAATACTTGTGTTCAGTGAGGCGCCCTGAAAGTTGGCACATATCTTCCATGGGTAATTTTCTCGACTCAATTCTATCAATCCGGCTTGTAATGTAAGCCAGTGAATTTGATTTAAATCGAACCAGTGAATGGGGTACCGTGTGGATTTTGACCATTTCAGCTAAATGCATAGTCAAATCCTCCAACTCAGGTAGGTATGGATATTGGTCTGAAGGCGGTTTAAAAATATAGTTACCCCATAAACCAACGAGTGTAAACTTTGCCGGATTTCCTCGCCCCGTCTGTTCAATACTTAATGATAATTTGGCTTGAACACCTGGAATAGTAACTCGGCTCTTAATAATATTTTGAGCTAATCGGTGTATGTCCAATTCAGAATAAGGAATTTCTGGTAGTTGCGGCTTGTTGAATATTTTCCTACTACATTTTGTATGAAAATCATTTTGATTCCCATCAAGAGGTTGGTAGCAAAATAAACAGGTGCTATGAATTGTCATGCGGTTTAATCCGATATATCAATGATATGAACAGCGCCAATACAATCCCGACAACAGGAAAGAAGTAATCCCATTCTGTCCCGAGAATCCAGTTTCCAATTTTCCTCGGCAATCTCCAGCAGCCACCCTTCTGGAATGAGGCCATCAAAAAAACTGAAGAGCGTAGAACTATTATATGGTTCTTCTCTCAGTGGAAAAGTTAGACTAACAGGCTTTGCATCAGGTTGGGATATATAGTTTTCATTGTAGGTGAAAAAATATCCCTCGTCTCTTTCTTCCACGTTACCTGCCAGAATGTTTTGGTAAAAAACTTCACCCCTTCTCATTGAGTTGTCCCCTTCTACTCAGCGGTACTGGACCCAATTCGTTTCCAAATAATTTTAACACTTTGTTCACTTTATCTGTACGAACCGTTGTTTTACCTTGTTCTAAATCACGAATGAAGCGTAAACCAACCCCTGCTTTGATTGCCAATTCCTGTTGGGTCAAATTGAATTGTTTGCGTTTTTCTTTAATATATTGAGCAATATTGTTCAAAGTTAATCCAATGTTATACCCGATAGGGGATACTATTGCATGAATATAATATAATTGTACCATATCGGGTATAACATTTAAATAATTTATTGAATTATACCCGTTTGGGTATAATAATACCTATTGATATAATTACCCAACGACCGCATATTTTTCGACATTTATATCATGGAGTTCTGTAAGATTATCTTTGGTTACTCCGTCCAGATCAAGCCTGGCGCAGAGTTCAACGCGGTCAGCACCCCGCTGTTCAGTTAAAACCGCTTCTTCAAATGATTGGACGCAGGCTTCTTTGATCACGACAAGAGAGTTTGCCCGAATTGGAGCATTTTCAACACTATTTACTACTTTTTCCGCAAAACTATTCCATGACCTGCGCCAACCTTACCGTTAATAAGTACATGATCAAACCCAGTGGCCGATTTATGGGGTGATACATAAGTGGCATTTGCCTTGATATTCGTTGGATCAAAAATAAGGATATCCGCTTTAAATCCTTGCCGGAGGACGCCCCTATCTTTTATTCCGATAATTTGGGCCGGGAGGGAGGTCATTTTTCGAATGGCTTCTTCCAAAGTAAATAGTGAATCTTTTACTACAAATTCTTCAATGACCTTGGCGAAGGAACCATGTCCCCTGGGGTGATGCATTGTAGGTGACCCATCCGATGAAATCATCACATGGGGATCTTGTAAAAACCGATATTGTAAATCCCGATCCATTGTGAAATAGGCAGCGCTAAGGCCACCCCCAGGTCCAAAGCGGTCTACCAGTACTTCTTCGAAGGGGATGCCCATATCATCCGCAATTTGTTTCAGTGTTTTCCCTTTGTAGGGTTGAGTACCGAATAGTGTGGCTTCCGGTCCGTTTCGACTATTGACCTTCTTCTTTACATAATTAAGGAGATCATCACGTCTATTATTTCGTACTGTGTCATAATGATTGGGTGCTAGTGCATATTCAGGGAATAGAATAGCGATGGTGGTGTAACTGGCCAAGTAGGGATATACATCAGCAGATACAATGAAGGATGATTGCGCTCGTTTTTGATCCAATAATTGAAGAATATCTTCAGCCCGTTCGGAACCTTTACCGTAAACGACTTTCATGTGGGAAACATGAATATTGGCATAATCACCCTGGCTAAATAATTCGGCCAAATCGGATTCAATTGTGGTATCATTTTCCGTCCGCATATGGCTCATAATTAATCCGTCGTATTTTCCAACGACTTTGGCCAATTCATCTAATTCTGATTGGTTGGCATACCGTCCCGGGATGTATTCTAAACCGGTTGTCAGACCGAAGGCGCCCGCTTTCATACCGCGGTCGAGTATATCAGACATTTGTTGGATTTTTTCTTTCGATGGATTTCTTTTATACTTGATTCCGGATAAATTTCGGATAGTGCCATGGCCGATAAAAAATGCAATATTGGGTCCCAACGCAAGGCGATTCGTTTTTTCTATCGCTTGGTTAAAATTTTGATTAGGGGGACTAGAACCATCCTGTCCCAATGATATAGTAGTGACCCCCATATTTGTAAAATTATTAAAGTGCGGTGTTTGATACGGATTGCCGTGGGCGTGGGGATCAATAAAACCGGGTGTTACCACTTTTCCAAAGGCATCGATGGTATCTTTTGCCGCATATTCCTCGGAATTCCTTCCAATAAAAGTGATTGTATCTTGGCTGATCAACACATCAGCATGGATTGGTGGATTACCTAAGCCATCAAGCACCATCCCGCCGCGAATCCAAATATCATAAGTTTCAGATAATTGTGGAGTTTGGCCCATAAGGCAGCCAACCAGGAAAAGCATGAAGAGGGGAATTGAAAATGATCGCATTAGGTTTTTCCGATAATAATTAAAGCTTAAATATGCCTGAACTTAAACTGGAAATTATGTCTGCCGGATTGTTCATTTGAATTCCAATTTTTTTTGGCAAACATTTCATAAAATATAAAAATTCATTATGTCATCGAATTAAGTGCGATTCGGTTTCCTTCACTGTCAATAAACAGGGCCATAAACCCAAACTCATCTGAAATTTGTTTTTTTGTTTGGAGCACTTCGCCGCCTGCTGATTCAATTTTGTTTAGTACTTTATCCAAATCCGGGTTAGCGTCCAAATAGATGACCACGCCATTGGACCCTGGTGTATAATGCTCCCCGAAACAAATAGCACCACCGACACCGCTATGGGGAAAGATACCCATCTTTATTGGTCCAGCTTCAAAAGGATCAATCTTCATGTTATAAATGGTTTCATAGAATGTTTTGGCCCGCTCAAAATCACTGACAGGGATCTCAAACCAATGGGTCCACGGTCGATTTGTTGATTCATTCATATACTATAATTATCCTTTCTTTAGTCTGGTCAAATATAGGGTGATGTCTTTCACTACTTTACACTGGATTTACGATTAAGACGCCCTTTTTTTGCCAGCGTCACCAATTTATTGACTGTTTTCCAGTTCCGGGTTGTGGCAGATACATTCAATATTTTCTCGATGAAATTATTATTCAACTTAGCTCTTCCATATCCCATTGGGGAATGGAGATAGAATGTTTTCCCATCGAGATAATATTCTTCGGGATTTGTTTCAATAATTTGAAGTTTTTCAATATCGGAGGCTGAAGGAGAATCTGATAAAAAGGTGAAATATAATCGGGATTTATCTAAAGTCGGATTTTTTAGAAATGGATTTTTTCTCAAAGCTTGTTCAAAATCTCGCGCTTCTATTACGATAGTGGGGACTTTAAATTCATATTTTTCAAGAATCTTATTTTCGATCAGTATTTCCAATTGTTTTATCTTTGCCGAGGTATAATCAAAAATAATATTTCCGCTTTGAATGTATGTTTGAACATTAATGAATTTGAGTTCTTCGTGGATCAGTCTCAATTCGGCCATTTTAACCTTTTTCTGACCACCGACATTGATCCCTCTTAAAAGTGTGATGTAAGTTTCCAAAATCGTCACAATTTTTTTAAGCTTGAAAGATGGGTCATTCTAGGGTAGCAAAAAAGTAATGACCATGAATACAAAGCCATCGGCCTGTGAGGACGCTTCTTTCTTTAATCCTGTGATGATTTCTGATTATCTTCATGACCTAATTTAACCACGAAAAAGAATTAAAAATGCTCATCGATACCCACTGTCATCTGTATTACGAAGATCTGAAAAATGATCTCGATGGCGTTTTAGAACGTGCCATTGATTTGGGCGTCACACGGTTCATTTGTGTGGGGACCAACATTGCAGACTCGAGGGAATGTCTATCCATCGCAGAAAACAGCGATAATATTTTCGCATCTGCGGGCGTTCATCCCCACGATGCTAAGGATGTGACGGATAATTATGTGGACGATATTTATGCACTCTTGAAATACGAAAGTATGGTTGCGGTGGGAGAAATGGGACTCGATTATTATCGTAATATTTCCGATCCGAAGATTCAGAAAGGGGTTTTTCGTGCACAATTGGAAGTGGCCGAGAAACTCAATCGGCCGGTCATTTTTCATAACCGTGACGCAGATGAAGATGTGATCCAAATTTTATCTGATTATCCTGATGTAATCGGCGTGGCCCATTGTTTTTCCAGTAACGGGGAAACGGCTCAGGCTTTTCTGGACATGGGATATTACGTTTCATTCTCTGGCAACCTTACATTCAAAAATAGCCATCTCCCGGAAGTAGCCAAAGAAATACCACTGAATCGAATTATGGTTGAGACCGATTCACCCTATTTATCGCCGGTACCTCACAGGGGGAAACCGAACGAACCGGGGCGGACACGTTTTGTTGCGGAAAAATTAGCTGAGATTCATAGTGTTTCTATTGAAGAAATTGCGATGCATACATCGAACAATGCTACAGAACTCTTTCGCTTACCCTAATGTCACCCTGTGCTTGACGAAAGGTGGCGAAGGGATAGTTACAAATGTGTACAATGAAAAAAATAGATAATAATTTTGGGGTTATTTTAGACTTTCCTTTGGGCCTTTGCCTGGCGGACTTTCGGACGGGTCAGGAGCATGGGGCATTTCTCCGTTTTGAATAAAAATCATCCATTTCGCAAAAAGTGGGGACAGAATTTCCTTACTGACACCAATCTTCTCGATCGTATCGTGCGTACGGTGGACCCTCAAAAAGATGATTCGATTTTAGAAATTGGTCCTGGGGATGGATCTCTTACCGAAAAAATATTTCCCCATGTGAAAGAGATGGCGGCCGTTGAAATTGATCCACTTCTCATTAAGCACCTATCCATCAGATCTGATCTAAAGGGGTTGCAAATCATCCAGGGTGATGTTCTTCTTCAGGATATTGAGGAATTACCCATCAGCAACCCTGTTCGAGTTGTGGGAAATATTCCCTATAATATCACATCACCCATCATTTTTTGGCTGATCGAGCAATTGGATTATTGGACTGAAGCCTTTATTATGACGCAGAAAGAAGTGGGTGAGCGGCTGCGAGCAAAAATTGGCACCAAAGATTACAGTCGCCTTTCGGTTGTGGTTGGAGTTTATTTGGATGTTGAAATGTGTTTTACAATTCCACCGGACGTTTTTTACCCAAGACCAAAAGTTGACTCGGCCATTATGAAATTTTCTAAGAAGGAGCAACCCTTAGTACCAGATGAACATTTTGTTAAATTTAATAAAATTGTAAAGGCGGCCTTTTCCCAACGCAGAAAAATGCTGCGAAATTCTTTGGCAGGTTTTGATATTCCCGAAAATATCAGGGGAGAAATTGATTTTACGCGCAGGCCCGAAACGCTTTCTATTAAGGAATTCGCCAAGCTTTTAGGCTAATTTTAAAATATATCTATCTCTTGTAAAAAACACTATAATACGTGTAAATTACTTGACTTTTTCCTCCCATAAATCGAGGTTTAAACATATGGCCAAAGCAGGCAGAGCAATAAATGAATCTAACCGTAGTCTGAGTCAGTACTTGGAAGAGATCGGCAAATTTGAGCCGCTCCATCCATCCCGTGAGGTAGAGCTGGCACAGGCTATCAAGAAAAATGACCGTCTGGCAATGAAAGAGTTAGTGGAAGCTAACCTTCGTTTTGTGGTCTCCGTGGCTAAGGATTACCAAGGCCAGGGGCTCCCCCTGACGGATCTCATCAATGAAGGCAATATGGGCTTAATGAAAGCCGCCGGCCGTTTTGATGAAACACGTGGATTCAAATTTATCTCCTATGCTGTGTGGTGGATTAGACAATCCATTTTGCAGGCACTGGCCGAACATTCCAGGATTGTACGTTTACCATTAAACAGGGTTGGAACGATTTCGAAAATCACCAAACAAGCTGAAAAGCTTGAGGCTGAAGTCGAACGTCCGCCAAATGAAGAAGAAATTGGACGTAACCTGGAAATGACCAGTGATGAAGTGATTGATGCTATGCGAATTTCTCGTCGGCACCATTCTCTGAATGCACCGTTTCGTGATGGTGATAAAAACTCTCTCATCGATGTGATTGAAGACGATGGTCAAATCCATCCTGATGAACCGCTCATGGCGGAATCATTAAAGGATGAAATCCGTCAGTCGTTGGAGACGTTAAAAGAGCGTGAACGTCAAGTGATCAAAATGTATTTTGGTATTGATCGTGATTACGCACTCACCCTGAATGAAATTGGTGAAGAATTTAATTTGACTCGGGAACGGGTTCGCCAGATCAAAGAAAAGGCAATTCGCCGTCTGCGCCACCGCTCCAGAAGCAAATCCTTAAGAACGTATTTAGGCTGATCGAGAGGAGGTGAAATAGATCATGGTTGAAGTTACCGTAAGAAGTGGAGAACAACTCGAACGGGCATTGCGCCGCTTCAAAAAGAAGTGGGAACGTGCCGGTGTCTTACGTGAAGTCAAACGGAAATCTTTCTATATCAAACCGAGCGATGAGCAGCGGGCTGCAAAGAAAAAAGCAGTGCGTAGGCGTTTACGTTTTGCAAGGTATGGCAAATAATTTTTGTTCAGATTGCTAGATTAATAAAAAAGGTTCGGTATTTTACCGAACCTTTTTTATTGTCCTGAAGGAGACCTAATGATTATTCGCAGCATTTCAGGTGTGCGGGGACTCGTCGCCACTCATATTACTCCTGATGCAGTTAAAGCTTACGCCCGGGCATTTCATAGCCATGTTGAGCAGGGACTTGTGTTCCTTGGTCGTGACAGCCGTCCATCCGGTGATGAGTTACTAGATGCATTTACGGAAGAATTAGTACGGCTGGGCCGGGATGTGATTGTGTGCGGAATAGTTCCAACACCCACCGTTCAGTTTATGGTGGAAAAATCTGAGGCCGCCGGCGGTGTAATCATTACCGCCAGTCATAATCCAATTGAGTGGAATGGAATAAAATTTGTCCGTGCTGATGGTACCTTTTTCCATCAGGAAGATTGTGAATCGTTATTTAAGTTGGTGGATCAAGATGCGACTTTAGAATCCGCCGACCAGCCGGGCATGTTTTTCCCGGATCAAAATTCTATTATAAAACATTCGATTCATACAATCGAACTTTCCTGCATTGACCTGAATGCTATACGGATTCGCAATTTTAAAGTGGTTATTGATGCAGTGAATGGTGCCGGATCAGAAGCACTGCCGATATTGCTTGATCACTTGGGATGTGAAGTAATTCAAATTCACTGCGAGCCAAATGGCGTATTTGCCCGTGGCACAGAACCACTTCCTGAAAACTTGGCGGACTTAAGTGAGGCAGTACGAAATCAAAATGCCGATGTTGGGTTTGCCGTCGACCCAGATGCAGACAGGTTAGCCGTTGTCAATGAAATGGGAGAACCCTTAGGAGAGGAATACACCCTTGTCCTGGCAACGGAGGGATACCTAAAGAAAGTAGGAAAAAAAGAAAAGTTTGTTACGAATCTTTCTTCATCTTTAGCTTTGGATAAATTGACAGAATCGTATGGGAGCTCGGTCATTCGCTCTGCTGTTGGAGAAATCAATGTAGTGAATAAAATGAATGAGATAGGCTCTAGTTTAGGCGGAGAAGGAAACGGTGGTGTGATTCTACGGGAAGCTCATATGGGCAGGGATTCTCTCGTTGGTGCAACCATGGTACTGAATCGGATGTCTCAGGATTCAATCTCTTTGAGTGCTATTTATGATCAATTACCCCAATTTAAAATGGTCAAAGATAAAATTGAACTTAGAAATATAGATGGAGATAAAGCTCTGAACCTCGCCGAAAGTGTCTACAAGAATGCCTCCATTGATAAAACAGACGGCATTAAATTTTCCTGGGAAAATAAATGGGTTCATTTACGAAAGTCGAATACCGAACCTATTTTAAGAATTTATGCTGAAGCACCGAAGGAAAATGACGCACTTGATTTGGTCGAGCAGATTAAATCAGCGATACAGTAATTATGAAATGGATTTTGAAGATAAATATTTATCTTCTGTGAAAGGTGAAATTCGCTGCAATATTCAGGTAGAATTTCCGAAATAATTTAAATTAATGATAACAACACGAGCCACCATTCCCATTGATCAAATTGGTGTTCAGGAAAGAGTTTCCAGACTGTTTTCCAGAAGTATCAAAAAAGATTCCAAAGTTCAGGCATTGAAACTGGCCTTGAGCATGATTGACCTAACGACCCTGGAAGGAAAGGACTCCCTCGGAAAGGTTAAGCAGCTTTGTTATAAGGCCTCTCACCTCCACGAACAATATCCCGGATTACCGAATGTTGCTGCTATTTGTGTTTATCCAACAATGGTCCCCATCGCAAAGAATTCATTGGCAGGAACAGGAATTAAACTGGCTTCTGTTGCCACATCTTTTCCCAGTGGAATGGCTAGCCTGGACGTCAAACTGGATGAGGTGAGATCGGTAGTCGATGCAGGGGCTGACGAAGTGGATATGGTGATATCTCGTGGGCGATTTTTGCGCGGGGATTATCAATATGTATCTGACGAGATTGCTCAGGTCAAGGATGCGTGTGGGAAAGCGCACTTAAAAGTTATCCTGGAAACGGGGGAATTAGTGACTTTAGACAATATCCGCTTTGCGAGTGATTTAGCCATGGATGCGGGGGCAGATTTTATAAAAACATCAACAGGGAAAGTGTCTCCGGCAGCTACCCCGCCTGTAGTCTTAACTATGTTGGAAGCTATTCGGGATTTTCAATCTAGAACAGGAAAAAAGATCGGGATGAAACCTGCCGGCGGTATCGGGACTGCAAAGCAAGCAGTTCAATACTTAGTGATGATCAAAGAAACATTAGGGCCAGATTGGCTGTCCCCCGATTTATTTCGTTTCGGAGCAAGCTCATTAGCCAATGATATATTGATGCAGATTGTCAAGCAGTCGACGGGTCATTATCAATCTAAAGATTATTTTTCCATTGACTAATCTCATGAATTTAAAAATGACCCAAGAAGCAAAAAAATTGATGAAAAATAGAATATGTCCAATGACAAAATTTTCAATCATAAAACTATGCGACTTCTACACATGTGTTGAAAATAACCCAGAATGGGGAACTCATATATGAGTAACGCACCGCTCAAACTAGAATGGGAATACAGTCCGGCCCCGGAAAGTACAGATCATATTGATTTAAAAACTCGCTATGATCTTTTTATTAATGGCGAATTTACGCCTGCAGAAAGCGGAAAATATTTTGATACCATAAACCCGGCCAATGAAAAAAAGATTGCTAAAGTCGCCGAAGCTGGCCAGGCAGATATTGACAAAGCTGTGTCATCCGCCCGGACGGCTTACGACAAAACTTGGTCCAAAATGCCACCAAAGGAGCGAGGAAAATACATTTACAGAATCGCCCGTTTGCTTCAGGAAAGAACGCGTGAATTTTCTGTCATTGAATCGATAGATGGGGGAAAGCCAATCCGAGAATCCCGGGATATCGATATTCCATTGTCAGCGGCTCACTTCTTTTATTATGCCGGGTGGTCTGATAAACTTGAATATGCATTCCCTGGCCGCGAGGCGAATTCATTAGGTGTTGCCGGTCAAATAATTCCATGGAATTTTCCCCTTCTCATGGCTGCATGGAAACTAGCTCCTGCCTTGGCAACAGGGAATACGGTTGTGTTAAAACCGGCGGAAACAACGCCCCTAACAGCCATGAAACTGGCCGAAATTATTCAGGAAGCAGACCTGCCTCCGGGGGTGGTCAATATTGTCACCGGTGCCGGGGATACGGGTCAAATGCTTGTCAATCATTCTGATATAGATAAAATTGCTTTTACCGGCAGTACGGCAGTTGGAAAATATATCATGAAAGCTGTGGCCGGTTCCGGGAAGAAATACACGCTCGAACTTGGGGGAAAAGCAGCCAATATTATTTTCGAAGATGCAGCCGTGGATCAGGCCGTGGAAGGAATTATTAATGCAATCTTTTTTAATCAAGGCCATGTCTGTTGTGCCGGTTCGCGGTTGTACGTCCAAGAAGGGATCGTAGATGAAGTAATTTCAAAGCTTCGCAATCGGATGGAAACGCTCATCGTCGGTGATCCTCTGGACAAAAATACAGATATCGGCGCCATCAATTCTAAAATGCAATTGGATAAAATTAAGATGTATGTCAATCTTGGGATGGATGAAGGGGGAGAAATATTTCAGTCTTCCTGTTCACTTCCAACCAATGGATTCTGGCATGCACCTACTATCTTCATGGATGTGAGTCAATCCAATCGCATCGTTCAGGAAGAAATTTTTGGTCCCGTGTTAGCGATTCAAACATTCCGAACATTGGATGAAGTCGTTTCCAAAGCGAATAATTCACCATACGGATTGTCAGGTGGCGTATGGACGGACAAAGGATCTAAAATTTTTAAAGTGACTAAGGACATCCGTGCCGGTGTCATCTGGGCAAACACTTTTAACAAATTTGATCCGGCTGCACCCTTTGGCGGCTACAAGGAAAGTGGTGTTGGTAGTGAAGGTGGAATCGAAGGCCTCATGGGCTATGTGAATTTGATGTAAAAGGATCAGAATATGAGTAAAAGAATTGATATCCAAAAAACTTACAAACTTTACATCGACGGAAAATTTCCCCGAACGGAATCGGGGCGATATATCAAATGGACTGATCCCAAGAAATCATCAAGTGTGAATATTTGTCGCGGCTCACGAAAGGATTTTCGGAATGCCATGGTGGCGGCAAGAAAAGCCGCAGGTGGATGGTCCATGCGAACGGCCTACAATCGCGGGCAGATTTTATACCGAATCGGCGAAATGCTGGAAGGACGCCGGGACCAGTTTATGGCCGAATTGACTTTACAGGGATTTACCAAGAAGCAGGCGGGAAATGAAATTGATCAATCCATAGATCGGTTAATCTATTATGCCGGATGGGCCGACAAATATCAGCAAGTGTTTAGTCGCGTAAATCCGGTCTCATTGCCATATTTTAATTTTACTGTCACGGAAGCAACCGGCATAGTAGCCATTATCGCTCCAAATGAAACATCTTTATTAGGCTTAGTTTCTGTAATTGCACCGGCCATTGCAGGCGGGAACGCAGTTGTAGCCTTAGCATCGGAATCTTTACCCTTGTGTTCCATCACTTTCGCGGAAGTATTGCATACCTCGGACGTTCCCGATGGTGTCGTCAATATTATAACGGGATATCGATCCGAACTCGTGGAGCATTTTTCATCTCATATGGACGTAAATGCCATTATATATAATGGTGACGATATTGACGAAATTAAGCTGGTGGAAACCACTGCTGCTTTAAACGTTAAACACGTCACCGTCTACCGAGGAATGGACTGGACAAAAGATATAAATCAAAGCCCCTATCATATTCTGAAATGTCAGGAAACGAAGACCACCTGGCATCCTGTCGGCATTTAATTAAAAGAAACATATATGGAAACAACACCTCTTAAAAAAGGTCAAGAACTAGAATTGACCATCGAATCTCTTGCTTATGGCGGAAAGGGAATCGCCCGTGTGAATGACTTTGTCATTTTTGTTAAGAATGCGATCCCGGGTCAAAAAGTCCGTGCATTACTATATAAAAAAAGAAAAGGGTTTGGCGAGGCGAGGCCTCTAGAAATTCTTACCGAATCCAAACATGCCGTTGAACCGCGTTGTGGACATTTTCCCACCTGTGGTGGCTGTAAAGTCCAGCAGCTTGATTATGCGGAGCAGGTTGCTCAGAAAAAACAGCAGATTGAAAATATATTCCGCCGTCAGGCAGGCATCGATAATTTTGAATTGGATGAAGTGATTCCTGCTGATCAAATTTTTAATTATCGTAATAAAATGGAATTCACTTTTTCCAATAATCGCTGGGTACTTCCCGATGAGCCGGAAGGTGTTAAACGTGATTTTGCTTTGGGGATGCACATCCCAAAACGCTGGGACAAAATTCTCAACATTGATACCTGTCATATTATGCCGGAATTGGGGAATGAGATCCTCAATAAAGCCCAATCTCTTTCTAAAGAGTTAAAGCTTAAACCATATGATCAAAAAACCCATAACGGTTTCCTGCGATACCTGGCAATGCGATTTGGACAAAATACAGGTGATATTTTGGTGAATTTGGTTACATCATACGAAAATCCAGATTTATTACAACCCATGGTAAACGGGTTGATTGAAGCTTTCCCGAAAATCACGACTATCGTGAATAATATAAATACGCGAAAGGCTGACGTGTCATTTGGTGAGTATGAACTTCACCTCCATGGGAAACCATCTTTGGAAGAAAAAATGGGTAATCTTACTTTTGAAATTTCAGCCAATTCGTTTTTCCAGACCAATACCGACATGGCAGAAAAATTATATCAAACTGCCCTGGAAGGGGCCGACTTAACCGGTGAAGAAGTTGTTTTCGATCTCTATTGCGGGACCGGTTCTATATCTTTATTCCTGGCGCAAAAAGCAAAAGAAGTCCACGGGTTTGAAGTGATTGTTTCAGCAGTTGAAGATGCCACCCGGAACGCGGTACGGAATGGCGTGGGGAATGTAAAATTCCATGTGGCGAATCTGGACAATTTTTTTAAGTTTGGGGTCGGTAAAAAATATCCCAATCCGGATGTGGTTGTGGTGGACCCTCCTCGGGCCGGCATGCATAAATTTATGTCTAATTATTTACCGAACTTCAAAGCGGAAAAAATTGTTTATGTATCTTGCAATCCTACAACGCAGGCCAGAGACACGGAAATCCTGCAGATGAAAGGGTATAAACTCAAGCGCTTAACGATGGTAGATATGTTCCCCCACACGCCTCATGTTGAAACGGTGGGGATTTTTCAAAAACGATAGATTAGTCGCGCCCTGGCTGTCCAGTATCCGTATCATCATCATCGCCACCAGATATATATTTTGCTAGTTCACTAAAGGATTGGCTTAAGGCGAAAGCAAGAATTATACCCACACCGACAAGAACATAAGTCCTGTTGCGCCCAAGACCGTGAACACTGTGAGGAATGGTTTCAATCATTTCAGTTCTCATCGCGCGAATGTGAAGGTCAAAATCCTCAGCATAGGTTAGCACTTCATGGCGGTAAAGATCATTGGTCTTTCGATTATAACGTATGATTTCCCCTTTTAGCATTACACGACTATTATTATCTGAAATATTTTTAAGGGATGTGACAAAAATATAATCAAGGTCAGCTGCCTTAGATAGGCCGGCTAAATTATCGCTAAATGAATTTTCGTCATGGACTAAAATAGCTGCCACCACATCGTTGTGAACTGCTGTTAAATCAGTTGGATTATGAAATTCGTAATAATTTTGATTGACCAGTCCTAACATTTTTTGGTGCACAAGCTTTTGATAGGCATCGGGCACACCATCAAAATTTTCACCAATATAACCAACATGAATTTTCCCGGATTTGATTTGGGGAACAGCCGCAGCCAGTTGAACTGCAAAAAGATTAACTGATAAAAATATTGATAGCGGTTTAAGAAAGACCTTCATTAGTTCTCCGTTAGTGGTTGGCGATTATCATTATGGCCACCTCCCAACCTTATATTTGTTCCTATTGTGGACATAAAAAAAACTGTACCTAGTAAGTACCACCAAAGATGTGGCGATAATTTTAATTGGTGTTTTCACAGGCTTGAAATTACAGGGTACAACAAATATGAACAAATTAGAAATGGGATATCCAAAATCCTATTTTAACCGATTGTTGAAGGATAAAGAGAATTGAAAAATTATGCATACAAGGTTAGATTCAAATAACCTGTTCTGGGTCCTCTCCTCAGCAGCAATACCATCGCCGGATAGAATATAAATCAATATGTACTGGGGTAGGATTTAGAATATTTTTTTACATAATTCAATAAGTCAAACTTCGATAGGTTTATTTAAATTACCCTAATGCGTCTGTGGGTCAGAACTTTAATTCGAAATAGTTTTTTTCAGGTTGGTGCCGGGATATTGGTTACAATGATCCTGGGCGGCTTCGCCTTGCAATGGCTTGAGCCTGGAGAAATTTCTAAAAATGATAACTCATTCTGGTGGGCAATCGTTACAATGACAACGGTTGGATATGGTGATTTTTCACCTGAAACTCCGGGAGGCCGTATTTTTGCAGTGTTAATCATGTTTATTGGTATTTCTTTGATTTCCCTGTTCACAGCCACTATTTCGTCCATATTTGTAGCCAAAAAAATTCGGGAGGGTAAAGGTTTGGAAAAGTTGAATTTAACCAATCATCTTATCATTTGCGGTTGGAATCCCAACGGCGAACGTGTGTTGAATTCTATTCAGAAATTAAGCCATGGAAAAAAGAGAGACCTTGTGCTAATTAATGAAATGAATGAAGAAGAGGTCACCCAGCTTAAAAATCGTTTTCAAGATATGCGAATTAATTTTGTATCCGGTGATTTTACTCAGGAAGAGATTTTGCATCGAGCCAGTATCATAGATGCAAATACAGTAATCGTTATTCCAAATACGACCGGTTCAGAAGTTGCGACCTATGATGAAAAAACAATCTTCGCAACTTTGACGATCAAAAGTATCGATCCCGCCATTCGAGTGGTGGCCTACTTGCTTGATCGAGAAAACTTGACACATATTAAAAGGGCCGATGCCGATGAAGTAGTTGTGGGAGATGATTTCAGTGCCCATATTCTAGCCTCACACGTCGTGGATCCTGGTGTTCCTCAAATTGCTAACCAACTCATAGACAGTAATTCATCCTCCCGCTTTAAAAGGGTGTCCATTCCCAGTGATTATTTTGGTAAATCCTATGATGATCTTTTTGACCATTTTCGGAAAAAGAATGGATCTGTTTTAATTGGCGTCTATTCGGAAGACGCAAACCTAGGGATTGGGGCAATACTCTCGTCAGACGCATCAGCCTTGGATGCATTTATTGAACGAAAGTTGAAAGAAGGGGGTATTTCTCTTCAGGAAGAAAGTAAAATCAATGTTGTTGTAAATCCGGGGAATGGCTATACTTTAAGTGAAGGTGAGCGGGCCATTGTCATCCCTTGAGGTAATTATGGATAATGAACAATTAAAAAAATTCCAGGTATTCGCTGATTTAACTCAGGAAGAATTGAACCACTTTCATCATTCCCTTAATGAAGTGGAAATGGCACAGGGGCAGCAATTTATTACTGAAGGAGAGGAAGGCGATTGTATTTATCTGCTGTTGAAAGGTGAGGTTGAAATTAACCAAGCCCTAACGCTCTCCATGAATAAAGGTGAATCGGATAATCGGGAGAAAGCCATCCTGAAGCTATCGAGTGATATTAACCCGCAGTTTGGTGAAATGACTATGTTTAATGAAGGTGACCGTCGTACGGCCAATGTCCGGGCTGAAACGCCATGTACTTTGGTTCAGTTGAATAAATCAGATTTATATCAAATCTGCGATGATCATCCAATGATTGGCTACAAGGTAATGCGCAACCTGGGTCGAATTATTTCCGGTAATTTGGTTAAGGCAAATCAAAACGTACTGAAACTCACAACGGCATTCAGTTTAATTTTAGAAAGGTAATTGTCTCTCAGGATTTGAAATGACCAAATCCGTAATAAATAAATATATTTATGTCAACGCCGCAACTTGATAAATCATATAATTGGGATAATTTGGAAGATCATTGGTACCAACACTGGATGGACCAAGGCTATTTTCACGCAGATGAAAATTCTGACAAAGAACCATATTCAATCGTAATTCCCCCCCCGAATGTTACGGGAATGCTTACAATGGGGCATGTGCTCAACAATACTATCCAAGATGTCCTGATTCGTAAAGCGCGGATGGAAGGAAAAAATGCCTGCTGGATTCCCGGCACCGACCACGCTTCAATTGCCACTGAAAGCAAAGTGGTTCAAATGTTGGAAGATCAGGGAATTTCTAAAGAAAGCCTCAGTCGGGATGAATTCATGGTCCATGCCTGGGAATGGAAGGAAAAGTATGGCGGTATAATCATTAACCAGTTGAAGAAACTGGGTTGTTCCTGTGATTGGGAGCGGGAGCGGTTTACCATGGATGAGGGTTATTCCACGGCCGTTTTAGAAGCTTTTGTCAAACTATACGAAAAAGGGCTCATTTATCGTGGACATCGCCTGGTGAATTGGTGTCCGGTTTCAAAGTCTGCCATCAGTGACGAAGAAGTAATTCATCAAGAAGTTAATGGCAAACTATGGCATTTTCGGTATCCGATAACAGGCACGGATGATTTTTTGGTTGTAGCTACAACGCGCCCTGAAACGATGCTTGGGGATACGGCGGTGGCGGTTCACCCAGATGACGAACGTTATCAAGCCATTATTGGAAAAACGGTTACGCTGCCACTGGTGGGTCGTGAAATTCCGATCATAGCTGATGACTATGTTGATCCGGAATTTGGTACAGGTTCTGTAAAGGTAACCCCGGCTCATGACCCCAATGACTTCGCCATGGGGGGGCGACATGACCTGGAATTCATTAATATAATGAATGATGATGCCTCTTTGAATCCGGAAGTTCCGAAGAAATACCAATCTCTCTCCCGTGAGGAGGGGAGAAAGGCCGTCGTTCGAGACCTTGAAGCAGGTGGATTATTAGATAAAGTCGAAGATTATACGAATAACATCGGATTTTCCGAACGAGGAAAAGTACCCATAGAATTCTATATGTCCGATCAATGGTACCTGAAAATGGATGAATTAGCCAAGCCTGCATTGGCAGCAGTTAATTCAGGTCAAATTAAGTTTCATCCGGATCACTGGACGAAAACCTATAACCATTGGATGGAAAATATTAAGGACTGGTGTATCAGCCGACAACTGTGGTGGGGACATCAGATCCCTGTCTGGTATCACAATGAAGATTCAAAAAAAATACATGTATCGGTCGATGGTCCGGAGGATCCGGAAAATTGGACACAGGATGAAGATGTGTTGGATACTTGGTCATCTTCATGGTTATGGCCATTCGGCGTACATGCATGGCCGGTAGCAGATCAAAATCTTAAATCGTTTTATCCAACAGACGCATTAGTTACCGGCCCGGACATTATATTCTTTTGGGTGGCACGGATGATCATGGCTGGTTATGAATTCTTGGATGACATCCCTTTCAAGGACGTCTATTTCACTTCTATCCTTCGCGATGAAATGGGTAAAAAATTCAGCAAATCATTAGGGAATTCCCCCGACCCATTTGATTTATTTAATGAATACGGCACCGATGCTGTACGTTTTGGAACCATGCTTATGGCACCCCAAGGGTTGGATGTCCTGTTCACAAATTCACGTCTTGAAGTGGGCCGCAATTTCATGAACAAACTGTGGAATGCATCCCGCTTTGTTCAATTGAATCTTCAAGAGGGCAAGGCACCAGCATTGGATTTAAAGAGCGTAGAGTTGGACCTGCCGGAACGATGGATATTGAGCCAATTGAACCAAACTGCGATAAAGGTAAACCGCCAGTTGGATCGATTCCATTTTAATGAAGCGGCGAAGGCCATTTATGAATTCACTTGGAGCGATTTCTGCGATTGGTACATTGAAATTGCCAAAACACGCTTTTACGGCGAAGATCCAGAAAAAGCAGATATTGCCCGGGCGGTGGCAGTCCATGTGATTAAAGGAATATTGAAATTATTGCATCCATATTCGCCCTTTATCACGGAAGAATTGTGGATCCATTTTCGGGATAAAAATGATTCAGATTTGATTGTAACTCCATGGCTAAATGGAGAGTCTGCTTTGGAAGACAGGGAAGCCGATGGTTCCATGGCATTGTTGAAGGATATTGTTACTGCCATTCGAACCATCCGCAGCCGGATGAATGTTCCACCTGGGAAAAAAGCAGATTTGGTGATTCGCAATGTGAATGGAAATAAGGAACTCATTGAATCTTTTGATGAAATCATCCGCAACTTAGGACGAGTAGAAACCATGAAACTGGGGCAAGATTTAGAAAAACCGGATCAATCTGCCACGGCTGTCGTGCAAAAAATGGAACTGTTTGTCCCGCTTAAAGGATTAATAGATTTAGAGCAGGAATATTCACGTCTTTCAAAACGTTTGGGTGAGCTGGAAGGACATCTTTTAGGCGTAAAGAAAAAACTTGAGAACGAAAATTTTATCGACCGCGCTCCTGCCAATGTGGTAGAAAATGAAAAGAAAAAACTGCTGGATATGACAGCAGAATTTGAGCTCGTAAAAGCTAACCTGGAAATGCTGCAATGAAAAAAATCATCGGAATTATAACCTTATTTTCCCTCGCTTTAGGACAGTCAAATCATGCCACTATGACCCTTTATAAGGATGGCTATGCCTTGGTAAAGCAGCCGGTAGCCTGGAACGTGGAAGCAGGGGAATCGACCATTTCATGGGACCTTCTTCCGTCGGGATTGATCAAAGATTCGCCCTTTCTTACGATCGATAATGCTACCATAAAAATGCAGCGTCTTAATCAGGATGTATTCCATTTCGCCGACCGCCTTTACGATTTTTTGGGCCAGACTGTTGATATTAAACTGATCAATGAAAAACCAATGACAGGAACATTGGTTGAGGTAAACGGCAGTACCCTTACCATTCAACGGAAACGATCGGTCATTTCAATCAATCGCAACCGCATCGATTATATCAATGCACCGGGCAAGCTTGAAAATGTTATGTTTAAACCTTCCCTCACGTGGAATGTGTGGAAGAAAAAAATGGGTCCTGCTCGAGGTAGCCTGATTTATCTCGCCAGAGGATTTGATTGGGATGCCATATATCGACTTGTCCTGGACGAAAGCGGGAATGGTGCTGAACTCATTGCGGAAGCCTATGTGAAAAATAACAGCAACCTGGATTATACCAATTTGACCTTGCAGTTGGTAGAAGGACACCTGAAACAGAATGGATCCATGAAAATTCCGCCTATTATTATGCGTTCGGCGTCAGCCACCCCGGGAGATATTTCTCCTGAAGAAGATCAGTTAGGTGACTATCACATTTACTACTTAGGGGGTAAAACGGGTCTTATGGGCGAGGAGAGCATTACCACCCGTCTGTATGCACCGAAAAAAGTTGCATTTCAAAAAACCTATTTATTCGAAAATGATGAACGCAGTCAACGGGAAGAACCCCTCGCCATAGAATATCAAATCGCCAACACTGAAAGTAATAATTTGGGTGTACCCCTGCCCCAGGGAAAAATCCAGCTATATCAATCGGCAAAACAGGGGGCGATTGAATTTGTGGGTGAAGATAAAATCCGACAGGTGCCTAAAGGTGCCAACGCCACCATTGTCTCGGGAAGGGCTTTTGACGTAGTGGGCAAACGAACAGTTTTAAATTATGATCGCCAGCGAAAAAGTGAAGAAGGAACAGTTAGCATTGAAGTGAAAAACACACTCGCTTCTAAAATCAATGTCCGTCTCATTGAGCATATTTATGGCGATTGGGTGGTGCGGGATGCCTCAGCCAACTATCGCAAAAAGGACGCTTCAACCATTCATTTCCCTTTGACCATTCCGGCCAACGGATCCCAGACTGTGACCTATACTTATCGTAAGGAATGGAATTAGATGAAATTGAAAAGGGAAAAGTAAGATAAGGAAGCCAAGATCATTCGCTCTTCAAAACTTCTTCCATACTTTATTTTCCCTCTAATATAATTTGAATCTCCTCTGTCTGAATTAAAGCTAAAATTTTGACCAAATCAATCTCAACTTCTCTCTCCTCCCCCCTCCAATCAACTACTGGTTTCAGTGAGGTCCGGGCGGAGGCTTTGTCTGCTATCGGTATTAATACGGTAGCGGACATTCTTCATTATTATCCCCGAAAGCATTTAGACCGGACAACAATTACACCTATCTCAAAACTCAAAAGAGATGTGGAAGCTACTGTGGTTGGCAAAGTTGAGGCAGCAGATATGCGCCGGGGGAAACGTCGTCAGTATTTCCAGGCCATTTTGTCCGATGGAAAGGGCATGATGAGCTTGACATGGTTCAACGGTGCGCATTACATTAAAAAATCCATTAAAGTTGGGGACCGGCTGGCAGTGAGCGGGAAAGTAGAATTCTATAACGGTTTCCAGATTGTCCACCCGGAATACGATAAACTGAAGGAAGATGAAGATCCGATCAATTCCGGCTTGATCATTCCCCTCTACTCGATTCCGGCGGAGTTAAAAAAGGGTCGTCTAGACAGTCGTGGCTTGCGGCGCCTGATCAAAAACATTTCTGATTCGCTCAAAGAAATTTCAGACCATTTTTCCCCGGAATTCAGGAATCAGCAACAGTTATGCGACCTAAACCAGGCTTTGCGGAATATCCATTTTGCGGAATCGGAAGCTGTTCTGAGTAAGGCGGTGAACCGACTCAAATATGATGAGCATTTTTTCCTGCAAATGCTCATGGCCTTGCGGAAATCCTCTCTTCAGCAAACGGGAACGAAAGCCCTTACCCGGGTCGGTCCCAAGGTAAAACTAATTTCTGACAGTTTGGATTTTGAACTGACCGATGCACAAAAGAAAGTCATCAAAGAGATCAAAGATGATTTGGCTCGGCCTTTTTCCATGAACCGCTTGCTCCAAGGGGATGTGGGTTCGGGTAAAACGATCGTATCTGTACTGGCTTCCGCAATTGCCGTGGCTAATGGCGCACAGGTGGCGGTAATGGCGCCGACGGAAATATTGGCCCACCAACACCTGGAATCATTTAAAAGGCACGCCGAAACAGCTCACATGGCCTGTGCCATTCTCGTTGGCGGGACACCTGCAAAAGAGCGAAAAGCCATCCTCGAAGGCTTAGCTGAAGGGCGCATTGACATCATCATCGGGACTCATGCGTTAATCCAAAAAGATGTAAAATTCAAAGAACTAGGCTTGGCAATTGTAGATGAGCAGCATAGGTTTGGCGTTCTGCAACGGGGTAACCTTACTGCGAAGGGACTTAATCCCCATCTCCTGACCATGACCGCGACACCGATTCCTCGGACCCTTGCGATTACCTACCACGGGGATATGGATTTATCCATTATTGATGAAATGCCAAAAAATCGAATTCCAATCGTGACTAAAGTGGTGGAGGAGCAGCGGTTACCCAAAGTATATACTTTTATTAAGAAAGAAGTGGCTCTTGGCCACCAGTGTATGGTGGTTTATCCATTAGTGGAAGAGACAGAGAAATCCGATTTAGCCGCCGCGGTAGAAATGCATGCTGATCTTTCGGAAAAAATATTCCCTAAATTCAAAGTGGGGTTGATTCATGGGCGAATGAAAAAAGATGAAAAGGATTCTGTCATGGATGCTTATGGCCGCAATGAAATTCACATTTTGGTGTCCACTACCGTCATTGAAGTGGGGATTGATATTCCCAACGCCACGGTCATGCTTATTGAACATGCGGATCGATTTGGCTTGACGCAGCTCCATCAACTCCGGGGCCGTGTAGGGCGTGGCAGTGAAAAAAGTTACTGCATTCTCGTCCGTCGGAATTATACTGAAACATCCAAAAAACGCCTGGGGATCATGGAATCCACCAATGATGGGTTTGTGATTTCTGATGAAGATTTAAAACTCCGAGGACCAGGTGAATTCTTTGGCATCCGCCAGAGCGGATTCTTAAAATATAAAATTGCCGATATGGTTACGGATGGGCCAATCCTCAGGAAAGCGCGAAAAGCGGCTTTTGAATTGGTAAAAACCGATCCAAATTTGAGCCAACCGGAACATGAATTAATCCGCAGGCGCTTTCTGATCGAATACCAGGATAAACTGGAGTGGGCTAATATTTCCTGATTTGTTATAGAATATTCGATTTATCATCCGATATGATGTATTTTCCCCGGCTGTTTTTGTCAGTATATGAAACAAATACCACTAATTTGAATTAAAGCCCCTCAAGAGGAACCTCATGACCGAAGAACAATTAAAAAAAGAAGATGAATTATTTATCCACCTGGTGAATACATTCGTGCAAAGTGCATGGATATCCTTGGGGAAAGTCAAAAATCCCGTCACCGATTCCTTAGAACGAAACCTGGAACAGGCCACCTATTATATCGACCTTCTCGATATGCTCCAGACCAAAATGAAGGGCAACCTCAGTGAATGGGAAGAGCAATATATTATCCATAGCCTCAGCGAATTGAAACTCAACTTCATCGACGAACAAAAAAAAGAATCAGGGGACTCCATCGGCAGTGAGGGGGCTGCACAATTGGAAGAATCTGATAAGTCCGTCGGGCAGGAAACAGAGGGCACTGAAGCGTCTGAAACGGAAAAATCTGAAGAAAAACCCAAGGCGAAGAAGACCAAGGATGCTGCGTCTAAAAAGGCCAAAAAGGACTAACACTTGATTCATTCTGATTATATAAAACTCAATCGCATTTTCGCCGGGATCGCCCTGACCGTCTCGTTTTTAGTATATCTATTGACCATGGCCGATTCTGTTCCTTATTGGGATTCAGGTGAATTTATTGCCACATCATTTATTTTAGGCGTGCCCCACCCGCCGGGAAGCCCCCTGTACTTAATTATTGCACGGGTCTTTTCTATGATTCCCTTTAATCCTGATATAGCTTTTCGGGTAAACCTGATTTCTCCGGTGGTTAGTGCCTTGGCTGTCATGTATCTTTATTTGTCTACGGTAAAGCTCATTTCGAACTATCGCGGGAAAATCCAAACGCAAATGGATGCAATCATCACTTTTGGCGGATCAATGGTCGGTGCACTGACCTTTGCCTTTACCGACAGCCATTGGTTCAATGCCGTAGAAGCGGAAGTTTATGGATTCTCAACTTTTTTCACAGCAATTGTAGTATGGCTGATTCTTCATTGGGCCGAACGAGCCGATGAAAAAGGCAACGAACGCTATATCCTGATCATCGCCTATATGATTGGTCTGGCGACTGGAGTTCACCTATTGAATCTATTGGCCCTCCCCTTTATCGCTCTCATCATTTATTTTAGGAAATATAAGTTTTCTTACAAAGGCTTCCTGATCACCGCGGCAATCACCGGGGTGGTGTATTTAATGATCAATACCGGTATTATTAATGGGCTGCCAAAGCTAGTCGATACCGTCGGGTTGAGTTTAGTGATATTGTTGAGTCTTACTGTAGTCGGGGCAATGATCGCTACCATCTTCATGAAAAAATTTCAATACGCCCTGGCGCTCACCTCCATTGTGTTGATATTGATTGGGTATTCTAGCTATGCCACGATTTTTATTCGCTCTGGGCAGGACCCTGACATTAATGAAAATGATCCCTCCACAGTCGCCCGGGCCATTGCCTATATGGAGCGGGAGCAATATGGCCAAATGTTCCAGTTCCCACGGCGATATACAGGTTTGCCACCGAAACATGAAGTCGCCGGCCGGCCCACCAATGGACGTGAATATTCTTCCAGCCAGGAACGTAAATACAAATCCTACCGCATGGATAAGCAGTGGAGCTATTTTTGGAGTTACCAAGTTAAGAAAATGTACTGGCGGTACTTCCTCTGGCAATTCGCAGGGCGTGGCCCGAGTACCGATAATTGGGTAACGGCCTACGGCGCCAATACCAATGAAGATGGCGTGAACTGGTTCCAATTTGGGTTTCCTTTGGCCTTCCTGTTTGGTTTATGGGGTATGTTTTATCACTTTCAGCGTGACAAGACCCAGGCCTTTACCATATTCAGCTTATTTTTGATGACGGGGCTGGCTATTATTATATTTGTGAATCAGGATAACCCCCAACCCCGGGAACGGGATTATTCCTATGTGGGCAGTTTCTTTGCATTTTCTATGTGGATCAGTATTGCTGTGGCAGCGTTGGGTGATAAAATTCATGGGTTGATGAAACATAAATCGGTGGCCAAAAATGGTGTGATTGCTACAATGGTGGTGTTGCTAGTGGCAATGCCGGGTGTGATGCTAAAAGCCAATTATCACGAGCATGACCGCTCCGATAACCGCTTGGCCTGGGATTACAGCTACAATATTTTACAATCCTGTGAACCGAATGCCATACTATTTACCAATGGAGATAATGATACCTTTCCGCTTTGGTACTTGCAGGAAGTAGAAGGCGTGCGCACAGATATTACTATCGCCAACTTGAGCCTCCTCAACACAGAGTGGTATATCCGTCAATTGCGGGATTCCCGAAGAGGACAAATGGACCAGGAAGGTCGAGAACTGGAACGATTCATCAATATGTCGGATGCCCAAGTTATGGATGTGGCTTCTGGTCTGCAGCCATGGAAGCCAAGGAATGTGCAAATCCCAGCACCCAAATCAGACAAAAATTCTGATGGATTTATTGAATGGAAAGTGAACCCCACTTTCGCCAACGCGGCCCTCATGGTGAAAGATATGATGATTTTGAAAATTATCAGCGATGCAAAATGGAAATATCCGATCTATTTTGCTGTGACGGTGCCCTCATCAAACCGCCTTGGGTTAGAACCATTCCTTGAAATGGAAGGGTTGGTTTACCGTCTGAGAGACTATAAGGTAAATCCTCGTAACCCCATTAATGAGGAGAGAATGTGGACTAACCTTATGTCCGGCTATGGTTCTGAAATCTGGGAACAAGATATAGAAGCAAGTGAGTGGTATGGCAAAGAAGGTGAAATTTGGTCCAAAGATTATAAACCGGGTTACTTGTTTAGAAATCTCGGTAGGGAAGATGTTTTTTATTTCCCGACAACAAATATCCGTCTTTTACAGAATCTGCGCAGTGCTTATATGCAATTGGCGGCCTACCATTATATGGCCTTTAGGGACAGTGATAAGATGGACAAAGATAAAGCGGATGCTCATCGCTTAAAAGCTTTGGATGTCATGAACAAGATGCAGGATAATATTCCTGAGAAGACCATTCGCTATGATTCTAAAGATCTTTATTACCAAGTGGGGCGTTTATTCGGAGAATTGGGGAACAAGGATGAACTCAGACGGGTGATCGACAATCTCATGACACGAGATGATTTGGATATCCGCGACAGACTTGATTTTGGTCAGGTGTATATTTCTCAATTGGATTCCTTTGAAATTGGCCTAACCATATTTGAAGCATTGTACACCGACTTCAAACTGATTGAAAATGGAGACCGCCGCGCTACACAAAAAGAAATGGAAGAATGGCGGAAAAATTTCACCCAAATTGTCTCTGCACTTGTATTTACATACAAGCAATTAGATATGCGGCCTAAGGCTGAGACGGTACTTGCGGACTGGTTGGATAAAAACCCTAACGATCCCGTGGCCCAAAAATTAATGGAAGATCTGAAGAAAGAATAAAGAAATGGTTGATGTGGTGGATGGTAAAGGGAAAATGGATAATACTCTAAAACCATCTCCCATCACCAATCTTCCATGAACCATCACCCATATCACATCTTCCATCTCTCATGACCCCTCCTCTTGTATCTGTAATCATTCCTCATTGGAATGGTGTTGAAGTTCTGTCCGAATGTCTTGAGTCTCTATCTCACGCTGAATATCCCAACTTAGAAATCATTGTGGTGGATAATGCCTCCACCGACGGTAGTCCCGAATGGGTCAGCCTTAATTTTCCCCACGTAAAATTGATCGAAAATGATCAGAACTACGGCTATGCCGGCGGTTGCAACAGGGGAGCGAAAATGGCTTCCGGAGATTATTTTTTATTCCTAAATAACGATACAATCCAAGAGCCACATTGGATTGACGTCTTGGTTGATTTTTTAAGTCTTAATCCCAATGTTTCTGCAGTTCAGCCAAAGATTTTGAATTATTTTGACCGAACTAAATTTGATTATGCCGGCGGGGCCGGTGGTTGGCTGGATGTGCTGGGTTTTCCTTTCGCCCGTGGACGAGTCTTTTTTGAACAGGAAAAAGACGAGGGGCAATACAACCGAATGCGCCCCATTTTCTGGGCCAGCGGTACAGCCTTGATGGTACGGAAATCCGATTTTGAAACAGCCGATGGCTTTGATGAAACATTTTTCGCTCACCAGGAAGAAATTGACCTTTGCTGGAAATTTCATCTTATGGGAAAAGAAGTGTGGGCAATTCCGAGTTCAGTTGTATACCATAAAAATGCAGTGACACTGCCGATGTTTTCCAGACAGAAGCAATATTTGAACCATCGCAATTCTCTGTTGATGGTTTTATCAAATTACAGTCTGCCGCTCACCCTATATATGACACCCATCCGATTGGCTTTGGAATTGGTTGCCATGGTCTATGCATTAGTCCGATTTGACTTCAATCATTTATTCGGAATCATCCAAGCGCAATTATGGTTATTGACCCATCCCCATATCATTTATAAAAGACGGAAAAAAGTGAAGCAGATTCGTGCGGTAAAAGATAAAAAAGTCCTGCCCTGGATCTATTGGGGGAGCGTTGTGTTTGACTATTACATCCGCCGGAAGAAACGGTCGGCGGATATTGTTAAGGAGTGATTAGTTCTTTATATCTCTTAAATATATTTGTTTGTTTTCCTGGTCAATGTCAGCCAAATACAATAGGAATTCTTCCTGCCTCAAGATGGTTAATTTATGGGTAATGTCCTTGGCATGTGCTTTTAGAAAATATTGCATCCGTCCTACAGGGAAGCCATAGACTATTTTTTTCAACCCGTCAATCATAAAGCCAAACTCTTTTAAAGCTGCATCCGGTTTGCCCTGGTCGAATAAATCCACGGCCACATAATAGGCAAAACGGGCCTCACGGAGGCCTTTGTTGCCTGTCACTTCTTTCAGCAATTGCACCCGGGAGGACCATCCTTTGGGATAATCAGAAGCGATTCCACGGAGGGCTATTTCACGAGCTTGGTCATAGGCATGGTTCCCCCCGTAAAAGTTGTAAGTATCCATGTAACCGGCCAAGACGGCATAGGCATAAAATGCTAAAAAACTTCCCAATGGATCAAAAATAACAGGATCATATTGAATTGACCCACCGGTATTGTAATAAAATTGAACGGACTTGTCAAAGTACCGTATGTCCATTTTATCTGTAATGAGAATCTGTGCATGGAAGGTTTTTATTCCACCCTTTTGAACGACACCCTGGAAGACGATTGAAATGTGCAGTGGAATCTTGAGCCCTTGAAAATCTTCATCCCATATTCGACCTGAGAAAAAACGGCTTACTTCATCTTTCAAAGAGGATATTTCCTGTCGTTCGGAGTCCCGCAGGAGGCGGTCGTCGATGGTAATATCGACCTTCCCAAATTGAGCGAAGGCCATAGTCGTTGTGAGGATAAGTGAGAGGAGAATTCTCATGGCTGGAAAGTAAGGGATATCCATCATCAAAAAAAGGATAGGATATGCAGGGTGAGGTATACCTCACCCTGATAACGAAAAAGTCTAGACATGCCTAGACCCTACAATTTTAGAAAATGGATCATGCAGTAAGAGGCATGTTCCGAGGCTACGGTAGAGACGTATTGCAATACGTCTCTACAATATTTGTGTTAATTTTACTGATGGCAAATATTCAACATTTACTCGATACCCAGCCGGAACCGCGATACATCCTAAAAAAAATAGGTGAAATCGCCGCTGCTCACGATAAAGAAATCTATGTTGTTGGCGGTGTAGTCCGTGATTTATTCCTGAATCGAAAACTGAAGGAAATCGACTTGATGGTTGTGGGTGATGGAATTGAATTTGCAAACCTGCTGGCTAAAGAAATGGGTATCAAAAAAGTGATCCCCTTCCCCAAATTTTCAACAGCCCATATTCCCTCACGGCCTATTCCAATTGAGGTAGCTGCTGCCAGGAAAGAAACTTATGATGCCGATTCCCGCAAACCTAAAAAGGTAGTTTATACAGATTTAAAGGGTGATTTGTTACGACGCGATTTTACCGTAAATGCCATGGCCATGAATTTATCCCCGAAACTATTTGGTGAACTGCACGACCCCCATAATGGCGTACATGATCTCATGCGCAAACAATTAGTGACACCATTAGATCCGGATGAAACATTTTCTGAAGATCCCCTGCGGATGATGCGTGCAGCATATTTCGCTTCGGGCCTCGGATTTCATATTGAAGAAAAATGTTTTGACTCCATGCATCGGCAATCAGAACGAATCAAAATTGTGTCTCAGGAAAGAATCACCACAGAATTCACTAAAATCCTAGCCACACCCAAACCTTCAGTTGGATTGAACATCCTGCAAAAAGTGGGTTTGATGGAGCACATTTTTCCTGAAATACATGTAATGTACGGTATGGATCAAACGGGTGAATGGCATCATAAAGATATTTTTTACCATACGATGCAAGTGGTGGATAATGCGGCACAACTTTCGGATAAAATGAAATTGCGTTTCGCGGCATTGGTCCACGATATCGCCAAACCCAACACCCGGCGGATTGATTCACAAAAAGGGTACACATTCCACGGACATGACGCAGTAGGTGAACGGATGTTGAACAAAATATCCAAGCGTATGAAATTATCCAATGATTTGAAAGATTATCTTAAGAAACTGACACTACTTCATTTGCGTCCAATCGCATTGGCTAAAAAAGAAATTACCGATTCGGCCGTACGGCGTGTGATGGTAGCCGCCGGGGAAGATATTGATGATTTGCTTATATTATGCAGGGCTGATATCACCACTAAAAATCCCCATAAGGTGCAAAAATACATGGGGAATTTTGAACGCGTGGAAGGTAAGATGCAGGACGTGACTGAACGAGACGCTCTGAAAGCTTTTCAGTCACCGGTACGCGGTGAGGAAATAATGAAGGTATGCGGATTGACGGAGGGGCGAGTCATTGGTCAAATAAAATCGGCGATTGAAGACGCGATTTTGGATGAAAAAATTGATAATACCTATGAAGCTGCTTATGCGTATTTTATGGAAATCAAAGACGTTATTATTTCTGAAAACAGTTAGAATCATACCTGAAAGGGAGGGGTAATGAAAAAACATTATTTTCTATATTTTATGCTTTTATCTAATGTTTTGTGGGGGCAAAAAATCTCAGGTTCCATAAAAGATCAGATTACAAAAGCTTCTCTCAATGGTGTGAATATCACGGTTGAGAATTCCGACTATGGTGTATCCAGTGATGAATCGGGGAATTATATTTTGGATGTAGCTTCATTTAATTTAGATCAAATGGTCAAATTCCAACATATTGGTTATGAGGAATTAATCGTCAGTATTGAGTCCTTATCCAATACGCCCCATGTACGGATGAGACCAAGGGTCCTCCAATTTGACGCGATTGAAGCATCAGGGGACAAGCGAAAACCAACAATTGAAAAAGACCTCCCGCAGACGGTGTCAATCATTCATTCGGATGCTTTCGAATTGAGGGGATATACCGATGCAGGAGATCTGTTGGCTACAGATCAAAGTGTCCAGATTGAGGAGTCCCTCAGCGGCAGGAAAACCATTTCAATCCGAGCCGGGAATGCGGACGATGTTTTGATTCTATACAACGGATTCAGGCTCAATCGGTCATTTGATAATGTTTTTGATTTATCCTTAATTGATATGCAAAATATCGAGCAAATTGAAATTGTAAAAGGCGGCCATTCTGTTTTGTATGGTTCCGACGCATTTTCTGGTGTGGTTAATATTGTGCCCAAGAATGCTAAGGACCAGTGGGTCAAATTTTCACAACAGTTTGGCAGTTATCAGTCCGGATTTTGGAATGCCAACGGACAACTCCACTTCGGGGAAACATTTGTTTCATTAAATCAAAAACGGGGTACTTACACCCGATTGTTTGAGGATCTTGAAATTGAAAATGGCGGATTAGTTTCAGCTTTGACCCATACATCAGCTGATATAAATCAAAAATTTAAACATCATTGGCTCTACGGGGATTTAGATATCAACCTAACCAACGATAGGCAAACGTTTAATAATAACAGGGATAATAATTCGATTAAGTCCACCAATCAATTAATTGGGTTGCGATACAGTGGCATTATTGGCCCATTAGGCGAAGTGGAATTTGGATATGGCAATCACGATCTTAAAGAAGTGCAGGGATTAAATAATTTAGCTGGTATGGTCAACCGAAATTTGGATTATAATGCCAGAAAGTTTGAATCCAGGAAATATTTCAATTTAAATCGATTGGAACTGATGTTCAGCGCCCAGATGGATGAGTCAGTATTACGTTTCTGGGATGATCGGGCTCTGAACAATGTGAACCAAATTGGATTAAAAGGGGCGGTTTTAAAACGCAACCAAATGGGAATGGCTAGTGTCATAAAACTCCACAGCAAAGGAGATGAGGAAGGACGGTGGCTAACCGATTTGGATATGAGTATAAGGCAGGACCAAGTGAAAGATAGTAAATCTCGGTTGATTTATCGGGATGGTCACCAAGGGGAAAATGATGGAAGAGCATTTTTAGAATTTGGAGAAAATGATTGGAAAAATACCATTGTCAAATTTTCAACAATTGCTTCCAGGCGGCAACCAAACCAAACTATGGGATTCTGGATGACTACCGGCCAAAATGTAAAATTCCCCACTCTACAGCAGCAAATCAGCCTAACAGATATTCCCACAGGTGAAATTCATTCGCTCGTACCGGAAAAAATGAACTCGTTGGAAATAGGTTTTAGTCTTGTGAGTCAACCGAAAGGGATTCAGGATATCGATCAAATTGAATTCCAAGGCAGTTTTTTCAGAAATGATTATATCGATAAAATGCGCGTAACTTATTTGCTAGGCATGCCCATAGGATATTATGAGAATATCGGTGATGCGGATATGAGCGGATTTGAGGGTAAAGTGAAGTTGAAAGCATATAATGGTCTTATGATTGCTGAGACAGGATTTTCAAAATATAATTTATCGGATTTAAGTGCATTCCCATTCAAATCAGCCGCAAAATTGACTGGGACTGTCACTGGGAATTGGAAATTCATATCCATGAGTTACCGTTGGTTCAGTGAGGGTGAGCAAATTGGCTGGATTCGTTTACCAACAGAAGGATTTACAGAAATTGAATTGCCGCCATTTTCCAACTATGATATTAGCGCAACGCTTGACATTAAAGCGGGACCTCTGAAAGGGCAATTGAGTTATTCCGGCAGGAATCTAAAGAAAAATAAAACTGTTCTGGATGGCCTTCTTTTGAGGGACACGCGTAAATATATCACATTTAACATCGCACTCTAATGAAAAGATTTTCGCCCTTTTTCCTGTGGATAGTTTTCATATTTTCAGCCTGTGAGAGTAATCCCTTTTTTGGGAAAGATAAAATTCCAAATCGAACGATTTCAGGTCAAGTAATATTGGATAAAGTGGAATCCTATCCCAACGGGAATCATGATGGTGTATTTGTTTGGGTCGAAGGTTTGGAGATTAAAACAACTACGGATATCGATGGTTCATTCGATTTGATCCTTCCAGCCGCCAATGATATATCCAGTGGCGCGATTACAGATGGTGAATACACCATTCATTGTTTTAGTGGAAATTATCTGATTTCTACAGTGAACCTAAAATTTGCAGCAGGGCAGATTGTGGCAGACGACAGGATTATTGATACAAGAGGAAAACTAAAAAGGCCAATTCATTTGAACCGAATGTTGGGGTTGAATACCACTGTTTCTCCTGAAGTTATTTCCCAAGATTTTGATAATGAAGTTTTCGTTAAGATTGATTTGATACCGGATAAGCGTGATTTATATGTAAAATTGAAAAAAAACCAAACCCGTGGAGGGTCTATCCATACGGGACTCCTTATTCAAAATTCGGATACGGAAAAACTTGCCTTTTCGATTGATATTGACGGCGCATCGATTTTTAAGGAATTTATTGCCCGTCCGTCCAAGAGTCTTGAAGTCAAATTCAATTGTCCTGATATAAATATATCGCGCGGAACCTACGAGATTGTACCATACCTGATTATAGATCGGGATGATATTCCTGGTAATCTGCTCAGTGCAATTGGGTATGGGTATGATGCTTTTAATGAAAATTATTTTAAATTTCCTTTTAAGAGGTCTGGAGGAAAACTGGTCATTCAATAGAAATTATGAAATTATTACCATCAACTTTTTGGGGTGTCCTCTTCTTGTTTTCAGCCTGTGAGAGTAATCCCTTTTTTGGAACAGATAAAATCCCTGATCGAAAAATCACTGGGAAGGTATCCGCGCAATTTTTGGAAAACCATGGTGATGTTTATGTGTGGTTGGAGGGGGCTGATCTTCTTACACAAACACAGGAGGATGGATCTTTTTCATTGTCATTACCCACGCCGGGTGAAGCAGGGGCCGGCACAATTGTTTCCGGCTCGTATAAATTATACTTCTATTTGGCTAACTATAAATTGGAATTCGTTACGATTGAATTTTTAAATGGCGAGATTATTGAAAACCTTGCTGTTATAAAAAAAGATGGTCAACTTAAAAAGTCTGTTTACCTTGAGAATATTCTAACTCTCGAAACGAAAATAAGTCCAAAATCATATTTTAAAGATGAGGATGATTCCATTAAGGTAAATGTGATATTAATTCCAAATTCACCCGAAGTGTTTATTGAAACAATTGTGAGAGTAGATTCTGGAAATTCAATCACCCGAACCGGATTTTTAATTTTCGACGAAAATAATAAATTAATACAAAGTGCAAATGTAGAAGGATCTCGAACAAGGCGGGAAATTGTTGCTTCACCCAAAAAAGAGTGGACGGCTATATTTCAATTGAATGAATCTTTATTCTCAAAAGGTGAATATGATGTCATTCCGTATATAGTGTTGGATCGATCAGATGTGCCAAAAAAACTAGCCTCAGCTATTGGCTCCAACTATAAATCATTTACCCAAAATTTTATCATATATCCAATAAAGAGAAAAGGAGGTAAACTGATAGTTCAATAAAAATATATCGAAAAACAATAAAAAAATATTGATATTAGTAATTTATCCATTATAATATCGCACCCCAAAATTATGGGTGTGACATGAAAAATCAACGGTTGATCAAAATATTATCATTTCTGGTGAATGCCCTCTGGTACCTCCATTGGGGTGTGCTGGTTTATGTAACATTTATGACATTAATTGGTACCTTTGATCTATTTGACTTTGGTCCAAAAGCAGCCATCCCGGTCCATTTTAAATTGTTGGAGCAAGGGCAGGTAGAATTGGGTGGAAATTCGCTGGACGTTGCCATTAAATATGCAAAAGGAATTGTCCGGCTGGATCACCCCGTTCCCTCCAATATTTTGATACCAAGCTATCTTTTGACTGTCGTATTCCTTTCATTTGGTCTGTATGTCATGTACCAATTGAAAACAGTATTAAAGAATGTATCTGCAGGCGAACCATTTTCAGAAAGAAATGCGGTTATGATCCGAAACATGGGGTCTGCTTTGATACTTATTTGGATTTTTAAAAACCTATTGCATCCAATTCTTACATTAATACTAACACCGAAATTGAAATTTGAATCCATTGAATTTTTTGGAAAATGGAATATAGAATTCAATCTTTTACTGGTTGGCCTCCTTATGTTAGTCTTGGGGCAGATTTTTCGGATGGGGTTTGAAATGAATGAAGACCAGAGGTTTACCGTCTGATGGCAATTCGCGTTAATTTAGATGTAATGATGGCCAGGCGAAAAATATCCTTGGGAGATTTAGCTGAAAAAGTAGGGATTACCCAGGCCAATTTATCTATTTTGAAGACGGAAAAGGCCAAGGCGGTTCGATTTACTACTTTGGAGGCAATTTGCCATGAATTGGATTGCCAGCCGGGGGACATTCTCGAATATATGCCGGATAAAATAAATTGATAATGAATGACAACCAAAGAAACTTTATTGAGTCTAAGGCATCAAAGTCTTATGATATTTTTTAATTAAGAGGGCAGGAAAATACCATGTTTGGAACCATGATTAATGTGATTACCGCTCCTGGTGATACATTTGAATCAATCGTTAAAGATTTCAATTGGAAGCAAGCCTTGCTACCCATCGGATTGCTAATGGGTCTGGCCATCGTTAGCGGATTTATTCTGCAAGATATAATCGCAGATATGCAATGGGAACAAATACAAAAAAACATAGAAGGAAATTCAAGAATTCCTGAAGAGCAAAAAGAACAATTCCTGTCTGACCAATATGAAAGTGTTTATTCAAAAACAGGAATGGGCGCTATCTTTACGTTTGTAAGCATGGCGATCTCATGGCCGATACGCATCGCTTTCTTTTCACTTTTTGCTATGCTGGTTGGAAATCTATTTTTAGGGGGTGGGGGAAAATATGGTCAGGTGATTACCATCAGTGCGTTTGCCTATTTGCCGTCGGTGGTTGAATATATCATTAAGACACCCATTCAATTCATTACCGATAACATGATGATTTTTACCGGTTTGGGCGTGCTCGGAATCGGTGAACAAGGTGACTTCATCAATAGCTTTTTAGCAGGGATTGATGTTTTCGCTTTCTGGCGAGTTTTCCTCGTAGCCGTAGGCGTGAGTATCTTGTATAATAAAACAACCAAAACTGCTTTAATTGCCATGACTGGTTTATGGCTCTTTGGTCTGGTGGTCTTCGCCGGCACGGGTGCTGCACTCGCAGGCATATTTGGTTAAGAAAGGACGAAATTATTATTAAGCGAATTTTAATTCTGATACCCTTTGTACTAGGGTTCAGTCAAACATATACCCTAGATGAGGCCATTGAAATTGCCTTGGAGAATAAGGAAGCGCTGAAAGCTTCGGCTATGGATCTTCAATCTTCCAGGCAAGGCGTTAAAGGGTCATACAGCAGTATTTTGCCCTCACTCCGGTTTTCGGGAAACATGAGTGAGTCTCGGTTTCCTGTACAAACCGGGGGATATTATAATCCCGAAACTGGTGAGTTCACCCAAGAAAAAATCACCAGTCAGACTAGTGCATCCTCCAGCATTTCGCTATCGCAGAATATTTATGATGGTGGCGTATGGTGGAATACTATCAGGCAAGCTAAAAACAGCTATCGCATTTCGGGAGAATTTGACCGGCAATTGAGAACCAACATCATTCGAAATGTGCACAGTGCTTATTTCAATTACCTTAAAGCATCCCAACTGATGGATGTAGCACGTTCTAACCTCATGAGTTCACAGCAGCAATTGGCTTTAGCCGAACAAAAATTCAAATTGGGTTCTGCTAAGAAAACGGATTTGCTCAAAGCGGAAGTCCGTTTTGGACAGGCACGAGTCGATATAATAAATAATGATGCGGCAGTCCAAAACACCTATCGATCTCTAAAAAATGCAATTGGATTGATCGGTACAGATCGTGATTTCGCCATTAAAGAAGTGGAAACACCATTAGAAATCATTCCTGAATTTGAAACAGGATTCGAATTGATTCAAAAATTCAATCCTAGTGTAAAAGCAAAGCAATATCAAATCATCGGTGCAGAGCTAAGTCAAAAAATTGCCAAGGGATCCAGGATGCCAACTATCAGTGCCAGTGCCAGTATGTCTGGAAGTTCCGATAATTTGGGTGATGCCATTTCAAACAGTTATAATGATCAAAAACGGATGAATACTGGTCTATCCATATCCTTGCCAATTTTTTCCGGGAATAGTATCAACACTCGGATTCAAAAAGCAAAGATTGCAGTGGATAAACAGGAATCAGAATATTTAACGCAACTGCAGGATTTATCCGTCCAACTCCAGGGAATCGTAGACCAATTGAATAATTATAAGGATATTATTCCAATTAATGAAACGGTTCTTGTTTCCGCAGAAGAAGATTTAAAACTGGCCCAAGTAAGATATACTCAAGGGTCAACAACTATATTAGAAGTCCTCGATTCCCAAGTGTCAGTAGTGCGGGCGCGATCATCCCTGATCCGCTCTAAGTATGACGCCTATATTGAGCAGGCCAATTTAAAGGCTTTGTTGGGAACGTTGGATTCAGAAACACCATAATTTAGAGGAGAGAACAGTGGCTAAGAAAAAATTAACTAAAAAGAAAAAATGGCTCATATTCGGCGGTGGCGGTATTCTGTTGGTCGTCATGATTGGGGCCAGTCTTGGAAAAGATGATACCGATGCTATAAAGGTGGAAACTGAAAAAGTCACCCGGCAGACAGTGATTCATAAAGTTAATGCCAGCGGTAAAATTCAGCCTGAAACAGAGGTGAAAATCAGCGCGACTTCATCGGCATGGATTGATTCAATTACAGTGAAAGAAGGCGATCATGTCATCAAAGGGCAGCACCTGATCTCATTGGATCGAAAACAATTATTGTCCAACTATAATTCGGCCGCATCATCGGTGCGTTCTGCTAAAGCGCGCCTCACGCAGGAATTGGCCAGTAAGAAACGGGTAGAATCCATGTATGATCAGAACCTGGCTTCTGATCAGGAATTGGAAGCCGTTCAGGCCTCATACGAAATTGCAAACAGTTCCTTGGCCCAAGCAAAGTCTGCTCAAGAATCACGGAAAGATGATTTGGATAAGGCCCGCATTGTTGCACCCTATGATGGCATTGTCACCGCCATGAATAAAGAAGTGGGCGAAATGGCTGTGGGTGGCATGTTCCAAGCTGAAGTCCTAATGATTATTGCCGACCTCAACCGCATGGAAGTTCTTGTCGATGTTAATGAAAATGATGTTGTTTCGGTCTCTCTTGGTGATACTACGGAAATTGAAATTGATGCGTTCCAAGACACCATATTTTACGGCGTTGTGAGTGAAATCGCCCATATGGCCCAGACGGCCTCCGTGGGGTCAGCGGAACAGGTCACCAATTTTAAAGTAAAAATTCGCATCCTGGATGTTCCTGATGGAATTCGTCCCGGCATGAGCGCTACGGCCAATATCGTGACCGATAAAAAAGAAAATGTACTCGCCATACCTATCCAAAGTTTAACTGTTCGTTCAGAAGGATCAGAAAACCAGTCAATTGGTAAGGGGGGCCGTTCAGGCGAAAATGACAAGGACGAGAATAGACCCAAAGCTAAGAAAATGGAAGAGTTGGTTTTTGTGGTTTCTGATAAAACGGGGGGTGTTCTCAGAAATGGAAAAATATCAGAAGTTGATGAAAAAAATAAGAAAAAAGACAAGGGCGAAAAAGGATCAAAATTTGTGCACATCAGACCCTTGAAAGTTGGTATCTCTTCTGAAACGCATTATGAAGTCCTGAGTGGAATTGAAGCAGGAGAAGAAATTGTAACGGGTAGTTACCGTGCCATCAGTAAAGATCTCGCCCATAATAAAGCTGTAACTACTGGTGATGATAAAAAAAGTGGAAAAAAAGAAGTAAGTGAATCCAATGGTGCCGAAAAAGAAGAGAGTGGCAATGAGAAAAGGAAAAGTTAACCATGGCTGATCTTATTTCACTTAAGGCGATTAAACGCCATTATGATGTGGGCGGCGAGGTCGTCCGAGCCCTGGATGGTGTTGACCTTACGATTGTACAAAATGAATATATATCAATCATGGGCCCCTCCGGTTCCGGTAAATCAACCCTGATGAATATGATTGGATGTCTGGATACACCGACACAAGGTATCTATGAATTTGAGGGTGAATTGGTTCATGAAATGGATGACAACCAATTGGCATCTATTCGGAATCGAAAAATTGGATTTGTGTTCCAGACGTTTAATTTGCTTCCAAAAGCTACTGCATTGAGAAATGTAGAAGTGCCGCTTATTTACGCCAATATGCCTAAGTCAGATCGGGTGGAAAAAGCTGAAAAAGCACTCATCGCTGTTGGTTTAGAAGACCGTATGCATCATAAGCCAAACGAACTTTCGGGGGGACAGCGTCAGCGAGTAGCCATCGCCCGGGCCTTGGTGAATGATCCATCCATTATTTTGGCTGATGAACCAACGGGAAATCTCGATTCCAAAAGCGGTATAGAAATCATGAAAATTCTGGATAGCCTGCACAATGAGGGGAATACCATTATTCTTGTTACCCATGAAGAATACATCGCTGACCATGCAGAACGAACCATTAATCTTTTTGACGGGAAGATCAAAGACGATATTCGGTCTGAAAAGCGTAAAGCCCTAGTATAATGGAAGAGGAAGTATGGAGTATGAAAGAGGGAAGATGGAACATGGAGAAGTGGAATCACTGCCCGAAAGAAATAACTAATGAATAAAACTTTTTCCTTATGATTTCTCTATTTTGGGAAAATCTGCGGATCTCCATGGGATCCATTTTTACTAATAAATCCCGGTCAATTTTAACGGCACTGGGGATAGTAATTGGTGTCCTGTCTGTAACCCTGATGGGGACGCTGATCTCAGGCCTTGATCGAACCTTCGAAAAAAGTATGTCCTTTCTCGGGCGGGACGTCCTTATCCTTAGTCGCATGGACTGGTTCTCCGGCGGTATAGACTGGTGGGAATTGAGAAACCGTCCGCGCATTAAAGAAGAATATGCGGAAAAACTCAGAGAAAAATCTCGATTTATCGATTCAGTAGCGCCTGTATCGGAACGCGGAGGAAGTATCATCCGTAAGGATATGCGGGTTGATACGCGCTTTTTCGGTACTACACCGGAATATATGTACACCAATGAATCTGCCGATGTGGTGAATGGGCGTTACTTCACCGATGGTGAAAACAGATCCGGTGCGCGTGTTTTAGTCATTGGCGGTGATGTGGCCGAAGGATTGTTTCCCAAGGAAGATCCCATCGATAAATATGTCAAAATAGGTTCGCATAGATTCCGGGTAATTGGTGTCCTCAAAAAACAGGGGAAATTTATGGGGTTATTCAGTTTAGATAACCAGGCAGTTATGCCGCTGGGGACCTATCAGCGGTTGTTTTCACGCCGGGGCTGGATGAACATTCGAATCAAATTGAATACTGAAAATTTTGAAGAGGCCAAAGAAGAAATTTATGGTCATATGCGTCAAATCCGCAGCCTGAAACCGACAGAAAAAGATGATTTTGCTATTAATCAATCGGCCACTATGGAGGCCCAGTATAAGGCGATCAAACTTGCCATCGGCGGGACGGGAATTTTTATTACAGCTTTGTCATTGATCGTCGGCGGCATCGGCATCATGAATATCATGTTCGTGTCCGTGAAAGAACGCACAAGGGAAATCGGGATACGGAAAGCATTGGGTGCCACCCAGTCAATGATTTTAGGCCAATTCCTGATGGAAGCAGTCATGATTTGTCTCATTGCAGGATTAGTAGGTATGGGGTTGGCCGCAGGTCTAAGTATGATCATCAACCAGTTTTTCCCCTCAGCCATGCCCGTCGGTTTGGCCATCGCTTCGATTGGACTCAGTGTGATTATTGGCATTGTTTCAGGATTGGTCCCATCCTACCAAGCGGCGCGCTTGGATCCTATTAATGCTTTGAGGTATGAATAGTGGCTAAAAAATCACATATTAAAAATACGATTAAAGAAAGTTTCCGGATGGCCATTGAGTCAATCCGTCAAAACAAGCTGCGTTCAGTCCTGACCCTTCTCGGAATCAGTATTGGTGTATTTTCAGTCATTGGGGTGATGACAGCCATTCGCACCCTGGAATCCTCGGTGAATTCCCAATTAGACATTTTCGGTACCAATACATTTATGATTCAAAAATCACCGGCTATTCGGATCCATACCGGCGGTGAAGATAAAATTCGAAAACGAAAAAATATTCGGTTTGCCCACTATGAAGAATTAAAACAACGTGCAAAGCTGCCATTGCGTGTAAGTGTGGCTGATGGTACCGGTGAAAGAAATATTCGATATAAAAAGAACCGTTTGAAAAAGACTACCGAATTAGTTGGCGTGGACGAATGGGGTCTGCGGTCCTACAAAACCTACTTAGCAGACGGTCGCAATTTTATGGCCGATGATATCCGTTTTTCACGCAATGTAACTATCTTAGGTGCTGATATTGTTGACATTCTTTTTCCATTTGAAGACCCCCTCGGAAAAGAAATCCAGATTAAAGGTCTCAATTATACCGTAATTGGGGTGACCGAGAGAAAAGGACAGGCTTTTGGCCAAAGTCAGGATTATTTTGTGATGATTCCTATTACAGTCTATATCCAACGGTTTTCCCATCGTTGGACTTCCCTTGGGATTAATATCGAAGCGGAATCGAGTGAAATGTATGAAAAAACTATGGATGAAGTAATCGGCTTAATGCGGGTTATCCGTAAAGTACCACCGGAAGAAGAGAATGATTTTGCAGTTATCTCTAACGAAGAACTCATGGAAACATTCGCTGGTTTTACCGGTGGAATCAAACTGTTTGCCGGTGCTGTCAGTGTCATTGCCCTCCTCGTGGCGGGGATTGGCATTATGAATATTATGCTCGTATCGGTGACCGAGCGTATTAAGGAAATTGGAATTCGAAAGGCTATTGGTGCCACAAAAAGAGATATAATGACCCAGTTCTTGATGGAGGCTATATTCCTCAGTCAGTTTGGGGGAGTCGTCGGTGTAATAATGGGAATCGCCGGGGGAAACCTCATGGCGATACTGTTAAAAGTCCCGGCGGTGGTGCCCATGGACTGGGCCTTTTACGGTATGGCTGTCTGTTCTTTGATTGGTATCGGTTTCGGAATCTACCCTGCCTGGCGCGCCGCCAACCTTGATCCGATTGAATCCCTGAGATTCGAATAAATCTCTCCTGAACCTTCTTGGATGAGGCAGGATGGTTCACCTAAATTCCCATCCTATTTTTCATTCAATTATTTAATGCTAAACAATAGGGTACAGGTTTGCGGGGTTTCGGCTGTTTTTTACATCCGTCCCACCCTTGTCTCCAAATGAAATGAACGGTTTATATTGATGAAAGCAATCGGCGTCATCCCGGCGCGGCTTCATTCCACCCGATTCCCCCAAAAAATTCTCCATCCTATTGATGGTAAACCAATGGTGGTCCATGTGTATGAACAGGCACAAAAAGCCCATTCACTGGGCGATGTAATTGTGGCCATTGATTCGGAGGAAACTGAAGCTTCCTTGAAAGAATGGAAAGTGAATGTAGTCATGACGTCGGTAGATCATGCTTCCGGCACAGACCGAATTTGGGAAGCTGCGGCAGAAACAGATGCAGATGTAATCGTCAATATCCAAGGTGACGAGCCTACCATTGATCCAAACATAATTGATAAACTGGTCCATCAGTTTGAAGATGATTCCATCAACATGGCTACCGCAGCAGGGAAAGATATGAATGCGGAAATTATCAGCGATCCGAATACCGTAAAAGTATTGCTGGATGAGGAAGGATTTGCGGTTAATTTCCGACGTGATCCTGTCCCTAATGAGATGGGCGGATACTACCATCACTTGGGGATTTATGCGTTTCGTAAAAGTACATTGAAAAAATTTACCGGATTGGCGCCTTCCGAAAATGAATTAGCGATGAAGCTGGAGCAGTATAGGGCGTTGGATAACGGAATGAGAATTAAAGTGATTTTGACTGAAAAAGTGAGTAAGGGAATCGACACAATCGACGATTTAAAACAGTTTGAAAGGTTATAGATGTCAACAAAGAGTCCGGTAAAATATATTTTTGTATTGGGTGGTGTGATTTCCGGTCTGGGGAAAGGCATTGCTGCAGCATCCATCGGATATCTATTGAAAAGCGCCGGGCTTAAGGTTACCATTTTGAAACTGGATCCTTACTTGAATGTGGATCCCGGAACTATGAACCCCTACCAGCATGGGGAAGTTTTTGTCCTTGATGACGGCTCTGAAACCGACCTGGACCTTGGTCATTATGAACGCTTTATTGATTTGGATATGAGTAAGAAGAACAATGCCACATCGGGGCAAGTGTACAGTACGGTTCTGGATCGGGAACGGCGTGGCGATTACTTGGGCGCCACGATCCAGGTTATTCCCCATATTACCAACGAAATTATTGCCCGGATTAAAGCAGTCAATACACCGAAAAAATATGATGTAGTGATTTGTGAGGTTGGGGGTACAGTTGGTGATATAGAGAGTTTACCCTTTATGGAAGCGATTCGACAATTATCCCTGGAAGTTGGTTACCATAATCATACAATCATGCACGTAACCTTGGTTCCTTACATTAAAGCCAGCGAAGAATTGAAGACTAAACCGACCCAACACTCGGTGATGAAATTACGTGAAATTGGTTTGACGCCCGATATGATCCTGGCCCGAACAGAATTCCCCCTCACTAAAGATGTTAAACAAAAGATCGGCCTCTTTGGGAATGTAAATCCGGATCATGTGATTGAAGGGACAGAAGTCAAAAGTATTTATGAAGTACCCTTGTCTCTTTATAGGCAAAAAGTCGGTGAAATCATCATGGAGCGCCTGGAACTACCGGGGGAAGTGGATGTATCTTACCTCGAGAACTTTATTAAAAAATTTAAAAAACCCAAACATCAGGTTAACATTGCCATGTGCGGGAAATATACCGAACTCCCCGATGCTTATAAAAGCGTACTGGAAGCATTCGTCCATGCCGGTGTTGAAAATGACGCCCGGGTGAATGTGAATTGGGTCGGTACAGAAGATGTGAAATCCGAGAAAGATGCTGAAAGAATTTTCGGCAATATGGATGGTATTCTACTCCTGCCGGGATTTGGTTCACGTGGTTCAGAAGGAAAAATTCTTTCCTGCAAGTATGCCCGTGAAAATAAAATTCCATTTTTGGGTATCTGCCTCGGTCTCCAATGTGCGGTTATTGAGTTTGCACGCCATGTATGTGGATTGAAAGGTGCCAACAGCACAGAGTTCAATAAAAACACACCTTATCCAATCATTGACCTGATGGAATCACAACGGGCCATTAAAGCCAAAGGCGGAACCATGCGTTTGGGTGCCTATGACTGTGAAGTTGATCCGGGAACGAAGGCATACGTTGCCTACCGGAAAAAGAAAATATCTGAGCGCCATCGTCACCGTTGGGAAGTGAACAATCGCTATCGTGAACGCTTGGTAAAAAATGGGATGAAAATTTCTGGTATGAATGCGGAACTGAACTTGGTTGAAATCATTGAATTGCCTGACCATCCCTGGTACGTCGCAGGGCAATTCCACCCGGAATTAAAAAGCCGGGTAAGCAAGGCCCACCCACTCTTCAGGGATTTCGTAAAAGCTTCGGTTAAACATTTGAATGGGAAGCCTTAATGGGAAAACATGTCCAAGTCGGAAATGTAGTATTTGGCAGTGATTCACTGCCCTTGATAGCGGGACCATGCGTGATTGAATCACGGGATCATAGCTTGAAAATGGCTGCGTCGATTAAAGCTATCACGGAAAAACTGGGTGTACCATTCATTTTTAAAAGTTCATTTGATAAAGCAAACCGCACATCTATGGATTCATTTCGCGGTCCAGATATGGATGAAGGATTGGATATTCTTTTATCCGTGAAAACAGAATTGGAAATCCCTGTTCTGACTGATGTCCATTTACCGGAGCAATGTGCGAGTGTTGCTGAGGTTGCCGATGTTTTGCAAATTCCTGCATTCCTGTGCCGGCAGACTGACCTGCTCACCGCAGCCGGGGAAACGAGTAAAATTGTCAACATTAAAAAAGGCCAATTTTTAGCGCCAGGAAAAATGGCCCACGCTGCGGAAAAAGTTATGGCTGTTGGGAATGAAAATGTTTTATTAACGGAAAGAGGCAGCTCATTCGGGTATGGTCTCGTCTCCGATATGACTGCGATTCCTATCATGCAGTCAAGCGGTCATCCGGTAGTGTTTGATGCAACCCATAGTGCTCAGTTACCGGGTGGGGGCGCCAATACTGGCGGACAACGGGAAAGCATCCCAATTCTGGCGAAAGCAGCTGTAGCTGCCGGCTGTGACGGATTATTTATGGAAGTCCATGATCAGCCTGATGCGGCAAAATCAGACGCAGCCACCCAATGGCCACTGGATCGTTTAAAGGAATTACTGACCACTTTATTGAAAATTCATGAGGCCGTTCAGTAGATGAGTTACGACATTTCAAAAGTTAAAATGATTATTTCCGACGTGGATGGTGTCTGGACTGATGGTGCTATTTATAAGGGCATGGATGGGATTGAACTAAAGCGCTTTTGTGTAACCGACGGGGCAGGGGTCGCCCTTGTCCGTGCGGCAGGAATAAAATTAGCCCTAATATCGGGGCGTAAATCAGAAGCCACTACCGAGCGGGCTAAAGAATTAAAAATTGATGATGTCTATAACGGCACCCTGAATAAAATTCCACCTTATGAAGCATTAAAAGAAAAATACGATATAACCGATGATGAAATTGCCTACCTTGGTGATGATATGATTGACATCCCTGTGATGGAATTAGTGGGTGTCCCCATCGCCACGGATAACGCTTCCGACGAAGCCAAGGCGGCCGCTGTTTTTGTCACGAAAAAAGGCGGCGGCTATGGTGCTTTCCGCGAAGCAGTTGAATGGCTGCTCAGAGAACAGGGCCGGTTAACTGAGGTAATCGATTCGCTGCGGAAAAAGGTTCAAAATCAAAAGTGAAATTAATTTACTTTTTATTGACGATTACATTGGTTATTCTTGGCTGTGAAGTGACAGAAGTAAAACGATCCGGGGAATCCCGTGTTGACAGGCCTGACGCAGAAAGTTGGGATGCCACTATCACTCTCACAAATGAGGGCGCTAAACGCGGTGTGATACGGTCAGGACATTTGGAAAAGTATAATGAACGGCATTATATCCTATTAGATCAAAATGTAGATGCTGATTTCTTTAATGAAAACGAAGTCTATACTACTAACCTTACATCCGAAATCGCGGAAGTGGACGAGGAAAAAGATTTTCTGGTGGCTATCGGCAATGTAAAGGTTGTGTCTGACAGCGGCGTCACACTCTTTACCGATACATTATTCTGGGATAATATGAGCGAAAAAGTTTTTACCGATGATTCGGTAATTTTTATTACGGAAAATCAGGATACACTTTATGGGATTGGATTTGAATCTGATGTGGAACTGAATAATTGGAAAATTCTAAAACCAACGGGTATTTTTCATCAGGATGATGATGAAAAATAGTCATCAGCAACTCGGCGCTAAAGGACTCTACAAACGGTACGGCAAACGCTGGGTGGTCCGGAATGTTGACTTAAATGTGAACAAAAGAGAAATCGTCGGACTATTGGGGCCAAACGGGGCCGGGAAAACAACCACTTTTTATATGATTACAGGGATGATTAAACCGAGCAAGGGAAATATCTTTCTGGATGAAAATGATATCACCCGTAGTGCCATGTATCAGCGCAGCCGATCGGGGATTGGTTATCTTTCCCAGGAACCGTCTATATTCGGGAAACTGACAGTTGAAGATAATCTCCGTCTTGTGCTTGAAATGACTGGCTTATCTAAGGATGAACAGGCTAGTAGAGTTGAACAATTGTTGGATGATTTGTCCATTCAGCATATTCGTCGGAATAAGGGAAATAATTTGTCAGGTGGAGAACGCCGCCGTGTTGAAATTTGCCGCACATTGGCCATAAAACCTGATTTTATTTTATTGGATGAACCCTTTGCCGGGGTTGATCCCATCGCTGTTGAAGACATTCAGTCCATTATTCATTCATTGAAAGATCGGAATATCGGCGTATTGATCACCGATCATAATGTCCGCGAAACATTATCCATAACCGATCGATCTTACTTATTATTTGACGGAAAAATTATTAAATCCGGTACGTCGGAGTTTTTGGCGAATGACGAGGAAGCCCGCCGACTTTATTTGGGTGAAAGATTTCAACTCTGATGCCGCGCTTAAGTCAGACACAATCTTTGCGACAAACGCTGTCGCCCCAACAGGTATTGCAGGCTAGTGTACTTCAACTCAATGTGATCAATCTGGAACAAAAAATATTGGATGAGTTGGAAAGCAATCCTGTTTTGGATCAGACTGAACCCCAGACGGATGAGGAAGACGTCGCTTCAGAATCTGCTGAGGTTGATTTTGAAGAAGATCCGGATGAATATGAGCCAGCTAATATTTATGACAACACGAAATCTGAAGACCGTGAAATGCCCTTAGCAGAAAAGGTGGACTTTGTTGAAGAGTTGGTACACCAGTTAGACAGCTATAACTTGTCGGACTGGGAACGGTCGATCGCGGAAGAAATCCTCTGGAACCTGGATGAAAATGGCTATTTGGATGTCGATCTGGTTTTAATTGAAGACCATTATGATGCCACGGAAGAACAAGTAAACAAAGTACTTGAAAAAATACAACAGTTGGAACCTTCCGGTATTGCAGCCAGAAATTTACAGGACTGTCTTTTAATCCAAATGAAAGGGAAAGAACAGACTTTAAACTACCAGATCGTTGCGGAATATTTTGATGATTTTGCAAATCGTCGGTATGATAATCTGCAAAAAAAGCTTAAAATTTCTAAAGAATTACTCGCAGATATTATTGAAGATATCACACGCCTAAATCCCCGTCCTGGTGAGGGTAAAATGGGAATGGGGCTTGAAACGGTTATCCCCGATTTACTGGCCGTTCAACGGGATGGAGAATGGGTGGTTATCATAAATGACTTGTGGATTCCGGAGCTCAATATAAATAATGAATATTTAACACTACTGAAGCAGAAGGACTTAGCCCGGGAAACACAAAAATTTCTTAAAGAAAAATATGATTCCGCTTCTTGGTTCATTCAAGCGATTCAGCAACGACGGCATACACTCACCGCTGTTATGGAAGCTATTATTGAGCGGCAACCGGAGTTTTTTAAAGGAAAAATTGAATCATTAAGTCCAATGAAACTCAAAGACATTGCCGGAGATATTGAAATGGATATTTCGACCATTAGTCGTTCCACCCGTGGAAAATATGTGGATACTCCCTACGGCATTTTTGAGTTGAAGTCATTTTTCACCGAAGGATACACACTGGAAAGCGGTGAAGAGGTCAGCACCAAAGCGATTAAAGAATTACTGAAGGAACTCATTAATAATGAAGATAAGAGTTCACCAGTGGCAGATACAGAATTAGCCAATCAGTTAAAAGCAGAGGGCTTTCCTGTGGCCCGGCGGACGGTGGCGAAATATAGAGAACAATTACATTTTCCTGTCGCACGATTGCGACGTCAATTAACAGATTAAAGAGAGGCATTATATGCAATACAAACGAATTATCATAGGGGACCAGGAGATCAAGGTTCCATCAATATCATTGGGGGCATTACCCATATTGGGGATTGGGTTAGTCCTATGGCTGCTCACAGGAATATATGGGGTTGGTCCGGATGAAGTCGGGGTTGTGCAAACATTTGGAAAATATTCAAGGGCAGCTCAATCCGGGTTGAACTACCATTTTCCATATCCGATTGAAACAGTTCAAACACCTAAAGTAACAGAAGTAAAACGCATTGAAATTGGTTTTCGAACCGTCGGTAATAAACAGTATCAAACGGTTCAACGTGAAAGCCTGATGCTCACCGGGGATGAAAATATTGTGGATGCTGAAATGATTGTACAGTACAGGATTAAGGATCCAATAGCATATACATTCAATTTCATTAAACCGGAATTAACTGTCAGGGAAGCATCAGAAGCATCCTTGAGAACCGTAGTGGGGCGGCATAATATTGATGAAGCACTCACCGCAGGAAAATTCATGATCCAGGAAGAAACCAAGACATTGGTTCAAGCCATTTTGGATAAGTATAATACCGGGATTTTAGTCGTGGCCGTCCAGTTGCAGGATGTGAGTCCGCCAGAACAGGTGATTGCAGCATTTAAAGATGTGGCTTCGGCGAAAGAAGATAAAAACCGAATGGTGAACCAGGCTGAAGGTTATCGCAATGATGTGATTCCGAAAGCACGGGGTGAAGCCCAAGCCAGGATCAGGGAAGCGGAAGGCTATAAAGAAGCACGGATTGCCCGAGCTGAAGGAGATGTGGCCAAATTCAGTGCGGTTCTCAAAGAATATCGTAAAGCCAAAGGCGTCACTGAAACGCGGCTGTACCTGGAAACAATGGAGGAAATTCTGGCTAACACAGAAAAAATTATAGTACCGGATTCCGAAAACGGTAATTTGATAAATTTGCTGAACTTGAACGCAAAGGGGAATAAATAGTCATGAAAAAAGTATTAATTGCTTTAGGAGCAATCGTAGTCCTGCTAGGACTAACATCGATTTTTATTGTGGATGAAACGGAGCAGGTGGTTATTCTTCAGTTTGGGAAACCGGTTCGGACCATCACAACACCGGGTCTGAACATGAAAGTGCCTTTTCCTATACAGGAAAAAGTCGTATTTGATGACCGTCTATTAGAGTATGATTCACCACCAGAAGAGATACTAAGTAGGGATAAAAAATCACTCATTGTTGATAATTATGTCCGCTGGAGAATTAGCGATCCATTACAGTTTCTAAAAACGGTACAAGCAATTCCCACCGCTCTCAGCAGAATGGATGATATTGTATATTCCGAATTGCGCGTTGAATTGGGTACCCATGATATGGCTGAAATCATTACTGAAAACAGAGAAGAAATCATGGAAAAAGTCACCCGAGCCAGCAATAATGCCACTCAGGCTTACGGAATTGAAGTGGTAGATGTTCGGATTCGCCGTGTTGATCTTCCTTCACAAAACGAGGAGTCGATCTATGCCCGAATGGAAGCGGAACGAAAACGGCAGGCCAATAAATTCCGTTCTGAAGGAGAAGAGGAAGCTCAGAAAATCCGTGCCTCAACTGATAAGGATAAAACCATCATTTTAGCCGATGCTTATAAAGAAGCGGAACGGGTCCGTGGCGAAGGTGATGCCAAAGCAGTAGAAGTCTATGCTAAAGCCTATTCCGCTGATCCAAAATTTTATGAATATGTCCGAACTTTGGATGCCTATAAAAAAGTAATTGATGATAAAACAACGCTTGTTTTGCCGGCGAATTCTCGTTTATTCAAATTGTTAATGGAGAAATAAATGGACGTAAAAATTCGTTCAACGACAATTCTTGGTGTGCGGAAAAAAGGCGCGATTGCAATTGGCGGTGACGGCCAAGTTACGTTTGGCGATATGGCCTTTAAACAAAAAGCGGTAAAAGTTCGCCAATTTGATACTGAAAAAGGCATCGTTCTTGGGGGATTCGCCGGTGCCGCCGCTGATGCGCTCACTTTGTTTGAAAAGTTTGAATCTAAGCTGGATGAATATGAAGGTGATTTGACTCGGGCCGTTGTTGAATTGGCCAAGGAATGGCGGACGGATAAATACCTGCGGAATTTGGAAGCGCTTCTGGCATTGATGAACAAAAAACATGCTTTCATCGTATCCGGTGATGGCAATGTGATTGAACCAGACGGACCCATCATTGCCATTGGTTCTGGTGGTGGTTACGCACAGGCAGCGGCTACAGCATTTATGAAGAGCACGACCTATCCCGCTAAAAAAGTGGTGGAGAAATCACTCCAGATCGCCGCTGATTTATGTATATATACCAATGATTCAATTACGATTTTAGAGGACAAATGAGCAATTTCACGCCTAAAAAAATTGTAAAGGAATTGGACCGTTATATTGTTGGCCAATCCAAGGCCAAACGGGCGGTAGCTATTGCCCTAAGGAACCGTTGGCGGCGACAGCAAATTGAGGGTACTATGCGGAATGAAATTGTCCCAAACAATATCATTCTCATTGGTCCGACCGGTGTGGGAAAAACTGAAATATCCCGCCGGTTAGCCAAATTGGCGAAAGCACCTTTTGTCAAAGTAGAAGCGAGCAAATTTACCGAAGTTGGTTACGTGGGTCGTGATGTCGAATCAATTATCCGGGATTTATCTGATGTGGCCATGAGTATCGTCAAGCGAGAAAAACAGGATGATGTTCAGGCTTTGGCTGAAACATTGGCCGAAGAAAGAATTTTAGACTCCCTGTTCCCCGGCGATGGCTCTCATAAACTCACCAAAGAAGAGGAGGCACGGCGCAATAAAACAAGGGATCGTCTGCGGCAGAAATTACAAAATGGTGATTTTGAAGATCGTGAAATTGATATTGAAGTGACTGAGGACGCGGCCCCGATGATGCAAGTATTTGGACCCCTTGGCGGCAGTGATGACATAGGCATGAATTTGAAAGAAATGCTTTCTAATGTGATGCCCGGCCATAAAAAGCGCCGAAAAATGCCTGTTTCTGATGCACGCAATATCCTGATTGAAATTGAAGCTGACAGCCTTATGGACCAGGAAGAACTGGTGCGAATGACAAAGGAACGGGTTGAAAATGACGGAATTGTTTTTCTTGATGAAATTGATAAAATCGTAGAAAGTAATGGAGGAGGCTCCGGGCCGGACGTCAGCAGGGAAGGCGTCCAGCGAGACTTGCTACCGATTGTTGAAGGCAGCAGGGTACCAACAAAATATGGTATGATAAAAACGGACCACGTTCTGTTTATTTCAGCAGGTGCATTTCATGTTTCTTCCCCCTCGGATATGATCCCTGAACTCCAGGGACGATTCCCGATTCGGGTTGAAATGGATAAATTATCGGTGAATGATTTTGTAAAAATCCTAAAACATCCTGAATCATCCCTGATCAAACAATATATGGCCTTGTTGGGTGCGGAAAATGTGACCTTAAAATTTGATGCGGATGCCATTCGAGCCATTGCCAAGATCGCTGCTGAAGTGAATTCCAAAATGGAAAATATCGGTGCCCGACGTCTCCACACTGTTATGACTACATTGCTGGATGAATTCATGTTTGATGTCTCCAGTGGCCGAAAAAAAACAATTACGATTACTCAAAAAATGGTAGATAATAAATTGAAAAATATAGTCGAAGATCAGGATCTGAGTAAATATATACTGTAAGAAAGATGGCCATCCTGCGCTAAAGCTTCGGATGATAAAAAGAAGAGAGAAGAGAGAAGGATGAAGAGGGATTTTTTACACATTACCGATTTCACCGCTGATGAAATTTGGGAAACGTTAGAACTTGCCAAAGAAATTAAAGCAAAACTGAAAAACAGGGAAAATTACAAACCCTTTAATGATCATACATTAGCTATGATTTTTGCCAAACCATCGGCTAGAACCCGTGTCTCTTTTGAAACGGGATTTTTCCGTTTGGGCGGCCATGCTCTTTTTCTAGGTCCAAATGATATTGGGATTGGCAAACGGGAAGCGATAAAAGATATTGCCCGAGTTTTTAGCGGATATAATGATATGATCATGGCACGACTCTTTGACCATAATCATATTACAGAATTGGCCAAATTTGCCTCTATCCCGGTGGTGAATGGCCTGACGGATTATAACCATCCTTGCCAGATTATGGCTGACATACTCACTATTTTTGAACACCGAGGTCATTTAAATAATATGAAAATTGCTTATGTGGGTGATGGGAATAATATTGTGCATTCTTGGCTCCATTTAGCAGCTCGAATCCCATTTCATTTTACCTGTGTCTGTCCTGAAGGATTTGAACCGGATGCCAGTGCCGTTAAACTAGTGGAAGATGCTGGAATTTCTACCGTTGAAATCACTCATGATCCAAAACTTGGTGCGTCTGGCGCAGATGTGATTTATACGGACGTATGGGCTTCAATGGGTCGGAAAGAAGAAGCGGATGCGCGGGAAAAGATTTTTGTCGATTTCCAGGTGAATTCTGCGATGATGGAATCTACTGATCAGGATACCCTATTCATGCATTGCCTACCTGCCGAAAGAGGTAGAGAAGTGACCGACTCGGTGATGGAATCGTCCAGCTCCATCGTTTTTGACCAAGCTGAAAACCGAATGCATGCTCAAAATGCTATCATGGTAAAAATTGCTGGTAAGGCGTAATTTAGTCCAGTAAAGATGACTAACTCAGAACTCAAAATAATTGCCGGCCAAATCCTTCGTGAAGAGGGACATGAATTGATCAATGCCGCTGACCGCATTCAAGATGGTGTTGTTCAGGCTTGCGAAATTATTGTAAGTCACTCCGGGAAAGTGGTGATTTGTGGTATGGGGAAATCTGGACTTATTGCTCAGAAGATTGTTGCCACCCTGTGCAGTGTAGGAACCAAAGCAGTGTTCCTTCATGCGGCGGAAGCGGTTCATGGCGACCTCGGTATTTATGCACCGGGAGACCCGACAATTCTCATTTCAAAAAGCGGCGCTACAGAAGAGTTAGTGAGACTGCTACCTATCTTGAAAGAGTTTAAATCCCCTTTGATTGGTATTATCGGTAATATGAAATCCCCCATGGTGGGTCAAATGGATGTTGTCCTCGATGCTTCCGTCGAGAAAGAAGCCGATCCTTTGGGGATAGTTCCCACTTCCAGCACAACCCTGACAATGGCAATTGGTGATTCTTTGGCTGCCGTTTTGATGAGTCGTCGCGGTTTTAACCATGAAGATTTTGCCAAACTCCACCCTGCCGGTGATTTGGGGCGGCGTCTTAGATTAACAGTGGCTAATATTATGCAGCCGATCGAGAATATTGCTGCGGTGAGTATAGACGATCGGTTGCGAAAAGTCGTGATTGAAATGACTGAAAAACCGCAGGGCGCGGCCTTGGTAATGGATGGCGACAGTCAGCTTTTAGGTATTGTCACCGAGGGTGACCTGCGCCGCTGTTTAGCCACCAATGGAGATATTGATCAATTAACGGTTAGAGAAGTGATGACTTCCAATCCAGTATCCATTGTTCAAAGTGCTCTCTTAAAAGATGCTGTAACTTTAATGGAAGATCGGGAATCTCAAATATCAGTATTACCCGTTGTTAACGGTAAGGGAAAGTCTTGTGCCGGATTGCTGCGCCTCCACGATGTTTACCAAACGCGCCTGTTTTAAATATTATTTATAGGATTCCCAGCGGACTTCGTAGGTCCGATAGGAAATCTCATCTCCTTCGGAAAGGGGAATAACCAATTTAAATTTACTTACTGATCCGGGTTCAAGGGCAGTATCGGATCGAATCCCGGTTAAATATTTTTGATTTTTCCCGGATACAAATACGGAATCCCTATGAATGAGTTCAGTTGTAGGAGACCACAGACTGGCAATTACCCGCACAAAGTCAGCCCTTTTCATGCCGATATTTTTAATCGACCCGATGATTTCCTCGTGATCCGTGAAGACGTTTACGAAGGGTTCCCCAACAATTTCAACTTTGGCGCTTGGCGGTAAATCCTCTGTTATATCCACCACCCGATCTCGCTCAATAGCCAATTGTCCTATGGATGTTTGAACAATGATTCCCAAATCATTTTCCTGAATAATCTCACCGTTTACGATTGTGCCATTTTGAAGTTCAATTCGATGGCGTAATTGCGGGACTTTAATTAAGTTGAGTAATTCTTCATCAATATTGGGCATGGTGCCGCGGCCCTTTTCATAAACTGAAATGACCCGTTTGAGAGAGTCCATTTGCTGATGGAGCAGATCAATGCTGGATCTCAATTCAAAGAAGGGTTCCCCCGGCGAGAGTTTATCGGCCTTTTCACCCATCTCGCGTACCATTGGGAGCGGGACCAAAGTATCAGCGGATGTAGTATCCAACGCTCCTGCCTTTTCATCCGTAGTGAACGATTGATTTAAATCGGTTTCAACAATTTCCATTGTATCTAAAGGTACCGTAATCGTGGTGTCCGCAGCATCCTGGCCTAAACCAACGCCGACTAATATAATGGGTAAAATGAATTTATTCATTTAATGACTCTGCCTTCTGGTGAGCTTCGAACGTCCGGCGGCGGATTTCCTGCTCATAAGCATTATATTGTCCAAGCTTCTTAACGGTTTGGATCACTGCCGCATGCAGTTTATATTGTTCCGGGTCAGATAAAATGGGCATCAGTGTAGGGACGACCGTTTCATCGCCTAAATCGGGCAGTTTTTCTATTGCCTTCATCCGGATCTCCAATGGGTAGGCGTCATTTATGGCAATTTCTATTACTGCTTTTCGAATTTCAGGATCATTGAATTCGCCGAGCGCTTCCAGGAGCGTGGTTAACAAATTATAATATTGATCTTTGCCGGTCCGATAAGTTTGCAAGAGGGCAAGGATGAGATTTTCTTCTTTGACCCCTTTCATCGTGTTTAAGGCGAAGTCCTGAACTTCCAAATTGGTTTTGGGGTCTCCCAATAATTCAGCAAATGCGCCGGCCACCTGTGAAGGATCTTTCTTCCCGAGGATTTCCAGTGCGCGATTTCGAATTCCCAGGTTGACATCAGGATCTCTTGAAATTTGTGTGAGAATCGGTACTACCTCATCTGTGCCCAGGGCGCCGAGTGTTTCGGTTAATAATTTTTCAGTTCGGTTGAAATTGTTTCTACTTACTTCATAGAGGTCAAGCAGAGCCATCACCTGGTCTTTTGTCCTAACTCTATTCAAATTCTGGATTAATGCCATTTGAAGTGAATTAGTTTTTTCCTCCACTTTATTCATGGCATTCACCATGGCATCTGCCGCCCTGGGGTCATCTCTGAACTCAGCTAATAATTCAATTGAAGCAACCATAAAAGTCACATCCAAGGCTGCGGCTTCACCAACAGTCTCCGAAATGGCGTTTAAGGCAGTGGGATGTTGGGTTGCGGCAAGGGCTTTGCCAGCCGCAATTCGTACATCGAAGGGTTGATTAGTGTCATTATAAATGGCGATCATTTCCTCAAGTGCCTGGAGTTTCCCCTCACTGAAGGCAGTACTAAGATTTTCAATCAATTCATATGATATATCATCATTGGCGCCGCGTTTCCCCGGCCAGAATTTTTTAAGCATGGAACAACCATCAACAAAAATGAGTGAAGACAAAAGTAAAATGATGAGGCTATGGCGTTTCATGATTTTTCCAGAAATTTAATTTGAGATCCTTGCCATCGAATTTTGCGTAAGAAAAAAAGCTGAGCCAGTCTCCCAGAATCAATAATTTACCACCATTAAGAGGTAAATCCTTCGCCTGGTGATAATGTCCGGTAATAAAATAATCATACCCATTATTCAATTGTGTTTGGGCGTGGATCGCCATTTCATCACATATCTTTTTATTGTATTCATCTGAGTGGTGATAATGCTCACCCTTTTTAGATATCCATCGAGCAAAGGCATATCCGAGTCTTGGATGCACCCAGCGGTACGTCCAAATAAATAAACGAGAGCGAATAAATCCCTTGAGCAGTCGGTAACCACTATCCCACGACAAATATCCATCCCCATGTGTAACGTAGAATTTTTTCCCATTCAGTTCAAAAGTTGTATCAGAAAAGTAAGTATGATCAAAAAGAGTATCAGTGATGAAATCCCGCACCCAGTAATCATGATTTCCGAGGATGAAATGCACTTTGACTCCTGCCTCACGCAACTTCAATATTTCGTGATAGAAGGGGACGAATACCTTGGGTATGACATCTCGGTACTCGAAATAGAAATCGAAGAGATCACCATTAATTATAAGTGTCCCGCCGGATTCCTTCACATGTTGAAGAAATTGGAACAGGTTTTTCTGGCGTCTTACCTCGGATTCTGTTCTTTCCAGCATCAAATGTATGTCGGAAATAAAATAGACAGGCAAATCCATAGTGTCTAAAATACTGTTTCCCTGAGGGGTCAGTCAATCTTGAAACTAAAAAAATCAATTAAATATTTTTTTAACGTTTTTCACTGAATACGGTCGAAATTCAGGAACTATCGGATTAAATTCGACTATATAAAATCATGAAACGAATTATCATTATCATCATCCTTGCTGTATCAACGGTGCTCAGCGCCCAATCCTTTGGTCAAAACAAGGTGCAGTACCGAGAATATGACTGGAATTTTATTTCTTCTCCGCAATTTGATGTATACTATTATGGCGACGAAGTTGAATTGGCACATTTTACAATAGAAGTTGCTACCGAAGCCTACGAACAGATTGGAAAACACCTGCGTTGGAATTTAAAAAAGCGGGTGCCTATCATCGTTTACCATTCTCATAATGAATTTCAACAAACCAATGTTATTGCCCAGTATATGCAGGAAGGAATTGGCGGTGTAACTGAATTGTTTAAAAACCGTGTTGTGATTCCATTTGAAGGAGATTATGAAGCGTTTCGCCATGTTATTCACCATGAGTTAGTCCATGCCATGATTAATGATTTGGTGTATGGCGGTAGAATGCAAAATGTGATTTCAGGCAGAATGAACCTTCGCATTCCTCTGTGGGCCAATGAAGGATTGGCAGAATACCTATCCATGAATTGGGATACAAAAGCGGACATGACCATCCGAGATTTGGCTATCAACGAGCGAATTCCGACCATTCGTGAACTGGAATATTTTTTAGCCTATAAAGGTGGTCAATCAGTATGGCGGTTCATCGCAAATAAATACGGCCGTGAAAAAATCGGGGAAATATTCCAAGCTATGAAGCGACGTGGTAACGCGGAATTGGGATTTAAAGAAGCGCTGGGAATGGACTTTGAAGAGCTTACAGAACAATGGCATAAATATATTAAAAAAGAATATTTTCCGGATGTAGCCGGACGCGATGAGGTAAAAGACATAGCCAAACGCCTTACTGACCACAAAAAATCAAGAAATTATTATAATGTTTCGCCCACCGTTTCTCCCGATGGCAGTAAAATAGCTGTTTTATCAGATCGATCCGGATATATGGACATTTATGTTTTGGATGCAGTTACAGGTGAAAAAATCAAGCGTCTTGTAAAAGGAAACCGGTCGATCAATTTTGAAGAACTAAAATTTCTGCAACCGGGTATTAGCTGGTCTCCCGATAGCAAACAAATCGTTATTGCCGCCAAATCCGGCGCCCATGATGCCCTGTATCTCATTGATGTTACTACGAACAAACAGGAAAAAATTGATTTTGAACTTGATGGTGTTTTCACGGCATCCTGGGGTCCAGATGGAAAACAATTGGCCTTTGTTGGTAATGAGGGTGGTGCCAGCGATATTTATACTTATAGCCTTGAAACAAAAGAAATAACCAATATCACAGGTGATGTTTATTCCGACACGGAACCATCATGGAGCCCGGATGGAAAAATGATTGCCTTTGTTTCGGACCGCAGCGGTCTCAGCAATAATCGTAAGACGACTGCCAAAGATATGCTCAATCATGAATATGATCAGCGGGACATTTATACGATTGATGTGACATCCAGAGCTGTATCTCGTATTACTAATACTGATTATAATGAAAATTACCCAATTTTTTCTAATACGGAAAACAGTCTGTTTTATACGGCGGATTATAATGGTACATGGAATCTATTTCGCCATGATTTAAACACAAATGAAGCTCAGGCGGTCACCAATTTACTCACCGGTCTTTTTCAATTGAGTCTGACGAAAGACGATGGCACTTTGGTCTTTTCAGGTTATTCCAGCCTTGGGTGGGATGTTTATCGAATCAATAACCCCCTTAATCTAGATTCGACCTCTGTCGCACCGACTAATTTTTATGCCAACCGTGACTTGGCGAAAGACAAAGAAGACCTTGTTGACCTGCGAAAACATACGCGCAAAGGCGGCGATGCCAATACAACCGATTATTCTACCTATATTTTCGCTTGGGAATATGATCAATATAACCAAAAGTCTTTGGATGATAAACCAATGGAATCGAAACCGGATTCAGTCTATAAAAAGGATGATGGTGAATACATCCCTCAGGTTTACAAAACAAACTTCAGTTTAGACATTGCCCAAGGGGCCTATGGCTACAATAATGTATTTGGCCACCAGGGATTACTCATGTTTTATTTTAGCGATATCATGGGTGATCACCAGATATCGGTGGCAATGGAATCCCAGATTTCTCTACAGAATAGTGATTACTTTCTGAATTATGCTTACCTGAAAAACCGCATGGACTACTATTTCACTTTATTTCATCAGGCGGATTTCTTTTTTGCAGGACACACTTTAAACGACCTCAATCTAGTTACAGAATTAACGGCCCGTATGCGTCATTTTGGATTAGCTGCCATGGCTTCCCGTCCATTTAACCGCTTTCACCGAATTGATGCCGGATTAGTCATTCACAATCTAGATTATAAACTATTTCAGATTGATGCAATCCTGTCTAAAACTGACGTTATCGCTGATGATGGTTTTGTTTCAGCTAATCCTACAGTGAGTTATGTGTATGATAACACTGTTTTTGGTTATACCGGACCGATAGATGGATTTCGCCAGAACACGACCTTTGAGTATAGTCCTGCAATGGGAGACAAGGGGATTTCCTATCAAAAGTTGAAAATAGACATGCGTAAGTATCAGATGGTCACACGGGATTACTCATTCGCCGGTCGTGCATTTTTTGGCACAAGTTGGGGGAAAAACCCACAGAAATACTTTTTGGGCGGAATGCAGAATTGGCTCGCCGGAACAGGAACGACCGATGGTGTCAATGATGAAGAAACAGGAGAATCCAGGTGGCGAAATGTGATCCTTGACAGCCAAAATAAAACGCTGCTTCAGGATATTTATTTTTCAGAATTTGCCTATCCATTAAGGGGCGCCCGCTTTTCAGAACGATTCGGTGCTAATGTATTTCTGGCCAATTTTGAATTTCGTTTTCCCTTTATCCCATATTTGCAATTAGGCTTTCCGGCCAAAGTGATATTGGGGAATATACGTGGACATGTATTTATGGATATTGGTGCAGCTTGGGATGACCAACGAGAGTTTTCAGACTTTTCATATTTACAGTCAAAATATGGTAACAATTTATCCGAAAATTTTTCTCCCTGGGTCAGAACTATCGGTTACGGGATAAAGTTCCCGTTCATTTATTTATTGCGCATTGAAGCTGCCTATGACTGGACTGACAGCGGTTTCTCCAAACCCCAGTGGTATCTGTCCATCGGGTATGACTGGTAGAGTTTTCGACCTTTCAGCTTGATTCTGCCTCCCTACTGACTCAATTTCCCACCATAAAATGTCCAAATTAAAATCTAAGACTGTATATTTATGCTCAGCTTGTGGTAATGACCATCCTAAATGGCACGGCCAATGTCCATCCTGCAATGAATGGGGTACACTTAGTGAATTCAAAGTGTCTCCAAAACGTACGAAGAGCGGGAATGGCCAAATCCGGGATTCCCGCAAACTGGAGGATGTTCTCCGCGGTGAAGAAGTGCAGCGAATCCCCACCGGTATTTCGGAAATGGATCGTGTATTGGGTGGCGGACTATTGCCTGGTTCTGTTATTTTACTGGGCGGTAATCCGGGTATAGGTAAATCCACTCTTGCGCTTCAAATTCTACCCGCCTTCCAAAAACCAGTTTTGTATGTGTCGGCTGAGGAAAGTGAGGATCAGGTTGGCATACGTGCTAGGCGATTAGGCGTAAAATCCGAATCCCTTCACTTGTCTTCCGAAAACCGAATTGAAGGTATTTTAGACCAGGTTTCATTGGTCCAATCGGAATTGGTTGTGGTGGATTCAATCCAAACAGTATTCAGTGATGAATTGGATTCGTTGCCCGGGTCAGTGAGTCAAATTCGGGAGTGCGGCCAACAGCTTCTTCAATTAGCGAAACAACGGAATGTAGCTGTTATCATTATTGGTCACGTGACGAAAGAAGGTGTAATCGCGGGGCCAAAAATGCTTGAGCATATGGTTGATACGGTTTTATATATCGAGGGGGATGACCGATATGACCACCGAATCCTCCGTTCCGTTAAAAATCGCTTTGGCACCACCAATGAAGTGGGAATATTTCAAATGGAATCCAACGGTCTTGTAGAAGTGGATAATCCGTCTGAACTGTTTTTAGCTGAGCGCAGGGATGATATTACAGGTTCAGCCATTTTTCCTTCTTTGGAGGGTAGCCGTCCCATCTTAGTGGAGGTGCAGGCCTTGGTTTCCAATGCCAATTTTGGCACCCCCCAGCGGAATGTGAACGGTTTTGATTTTAAGCGCTTGGCCATGTTATTGGCTGTTCTTGAAAAAAGGATAGGGACGCACATGGGCACCAAGGATGTTTTTGTAAATTTGGTTGGTGGACTTAAAGTGGATGATCCGGCAGCCGATTTGGCGGTAATTACAGCCGTTGCTTCAAGTGCCAGGGATAAGTTATTACCGAAGTCAGTCGTATTGATTGGTGAGGTTGGCCTTGGGGGAGAAGTCCGCTCTGTAAACCGATTGGAAGCGCGCATAAATGAAGCGAAATCCTTGGGGTTTAAAACAGTAATCGCCCCGGCGGCCAATGTGAAACGCATGAAAGAACAACCAAAAGGAATAAAGATAACAGGCGTATCCAATGTACCTGAAGCGTTTCATCATTTATTTTGATGCAATTTTCTATATCCTATCGGGACAAAGGGACTAGAGCTCGACGAGGCGTTCTCAAGACAAACCATAGCGAAATTCAAACCCCTGTTTTTATGCCCATTGGTACCCAGGGCGCAGTTAAAACGATTGATCCTGAAGTACTTACAAATCTAGATGCTCAAATCATTTTAGGCAATACCTATCATTTATACATTCGTCCCGGTCATGGATTGATCCATAAAGCCGGCAGTCTGCATGCTTTTATGAATTGGAATAAATCTATATTAACCGACAGTGGAGGATTTCAGGTTTTTTCACTGGCAAGATTGAATAAGATATCGGATGAAGGGGTTGAATTCCAATCACATCTGGATGGCAGTCGGCACTTTTTTACACCGGAATTTTCAATGGACATTCAACGTCATTTGGGTTCCAATATTATTATGGCATTTGATGAATGTCCTCCGGGACAGTCCGATGAAAAAACTGTAGAAAAAGCGGTGGATCGAACCACTCTATGGATCAATCAATGCAGCGAATTTTTGAATAATCATGAGCCACTGTTTGATTGGAAGCAGACCTTGTTTCCCATTGTCCAGGGAAGTGTGCTTGAACATTTGCGGAAAAGAAGCGCCGAGGAATTAATTCCATACGCCGAATGTGGTATGGCCATTGGCGGTTTAGCAGTGGGAGAGGAAAAAAATGCCATGTTTGACACGGTCGAACAGATGGATGGACTGCTGCCCCAAGATCAACCACGATATCTCATGGGTGTGGGACGGCCTACGGATTTAGTTAAATCTGTACAACGCGGTGTGGATATGTTTGATTGTGTCTTGCCCACAAGAAATGCACGGAATGGACAATTGTTCACCAGCCAGGGGATTGTGAACATAGGTAATAACGTTCATAAGGAAGCCTTTGAAGTTTTGGATCCCGAATGTGTCTGCTACACATGTCAAAATTTTTCTCGCGCTTACCTGCGCCATTTATTCAATATAAAAGAAGTATTGGGTTTACGCTTGGCTACTATCCATAATTTGACCTATTATATGACATTGATGGAAAAAATGCGAACCACAATCATTTCCGGTGAATTTGAAAACTGGTCCAACGCCTATTTAAGTGGTATGACAGACCATAATGGTATGTAGGATGAAACTTCTTACATCATTGCTCATACTCGGTTTTATTTTTGGGCAAAACAGCGATGTGAGCTTTATGCGTTTTTATGCCAGTGACCATGATTATATGGCTGACAATCGTTTATTAGCTACCAATCGTTTTGACAGAACCCATATCCAGGTTTTTTATAATGATCGAAAAATGCCACTTATGAAAGAATGGATTGACGTAAATGGTACATCCATCAAACGTGAAGTACTAGAGTATGGCGATGATAAGAAGTTGGTCCGGCGGTATTTTTTAAACCCCGAACAAAAACCGGATAGCTTGATTCAATTTGGCATGGATGAACCATGGTCAGAAGAATTTCGTAAAGTGTTGAATCACCAAAGTCGTGCTTATTATGAAGGGCAGGAGTCTAAATTTATTTTGAATGATTCGGATCAAATCAAATTCATCCAATTTACCAATGTGGGGGGTGAACGGTATGGGAGAATCAATTTCATTTATGATCATTTGGGGTTACTCAGCGGCGAAGTCTGGACCTCATTTCCGGAAGAGAAAATAATCCGCCGTTTTGCCTATTCAGTGGATATGCTTACCGGGCGTAAAGAAATTTGGGAATATAACCGATTCGGTCAGGAAGTAAGTCATGTGGCTTTAACCCAACCTCCTGCAAGCGAACTGTACAAAACACCACCACCCAGGTATGGCAATCGACTGGATGAATTTTCAGTTATACTAGAAGATATTCGGGAGAAAAATTTCACGATTCCCTTCGACGTTTTCATCCCCAAAACGGATTATGATTTAATGGTACTGACCAATGGAGACAGTTTAATGATCCATTTGGTTGATTTGGGCGTCCAGAGGGTAAAGTTTGTAATCGTAGGTGAAAATGGCGAGTTGACCATGCCCAAACTCAGGGTTAAATCCATCACGTCTAAATACGGAGAACGCATTTACCCCTAAACTTGCATTGCGCCAAACACAGTGGGTAAATTGGTGACTCTATAACCACATATCAGGGGATTAAATGAAGTTTTTTAAACACTGGACCATTGTTGTCCTATTATTTTGCTCAGGATGGGCGCAATCTTATCCACCTCCATCCACTTTAATAACAGTTCCTTCTGCAGGAACGCTCATCCGTGGCAGTTATGCTATGCAGATGCGCGTTCAAAAGGGCGGCGGACTTACCACATCTCTCAGTGTCGGTCTCACAGACCGCTTCCAGTTTGGGCTGTCATTCGGGTCGGCAAATTTAATTGGGGATGACAGTTTGGTATGGTATCCTCGCCCAGAAGCTAATGTGAAATACCGTCTGATTGACGAAACGGAATCAATGCCGGGAATTTCACTGGGACTGGATACACAAGGACTGGGCAATTTTAATTCAGCGGATTCACTATTGCGCTATGATGTAAAAGCAATGGGTTTGTTTTTGGCCGCCAGCAAGAACTGGAAAACGCCCTTAGGAAACCTTGGTGTTCATGCCGGGACAAACTACAATTTTATTGAAGTCAATGACGGTGATAAAGATGTTAATTATTTCTTCGGATTTGATATGGAATTCAACCCGGAATTATCCCTGTTGCTGGAATACAATGCAGCTCTCAATGAGAATGATATGACGGCCAAAACCATGTCTATAAGCCGTGGCGGCTACCTGAACGCTGCGATTCGGTGGACATTTGTAGAACACCTGCATATTGAATTAGATTTTAACAACCTTCTTTTCGATGATGAAAAGGTGGATTATTTCCAGCGTGAATTAAAAATCACTTATATTGAATATTTTTAGAAGAGTATAAAAAGGCTTCTATTAATGATTAAAAATTGGGCAATCATCACCTTCACTGGGGTTGGTGTTTTGTTCGCCCAGACCAATCTTGACAAAGCGATAACTGCTTACGAACGCAGAGCCGAAGGGAATATTGAAGATCGTGCCCAGCCGGCTCATATCAACAGAGCAATAGAATATTATCGATTGGCTTTGGATGACCCTGAGTCTGAATTTGATGCAGCAATTGGGCTTTTAAAATCCTTTTATTTCAAAGGAAAATATGTTGTCCAAAAAAAAGATGATCGAAAAGCCATATTTGATGAAGCAAATAAAATTGCATTAAGCTATATTGACAAATATCCGAATCGAGTTGAATTACACTATTGGTACTTAACAAACCTGGGGAGCTGGGCCGAAGTATATGGTATCCTTGCCGCTGCCAGGGAAGGTGTTGCGGATCAAATGAAAGATCATGCAAATATTATTATTAAACTTGACCCGGAATATGAAAATGGCGGCGGATATTTTCTGCTGGGTGCTGTTCATTATAAATCACCATACATTCCATTTTTACTATCGTGGCCCGATAATGATGAAGCTGTGAAGTGGCTGAAAAAAGCTAATGAAACCGGTGAGGCAACGCTGGTACAAAAAGTGTATTTGGCTCAAGCTGTTTACAAAGAAAAACAGAGGAAAAATGCGATAGCACTGCTTGAAGAAGTGGCCAATATGACCCCATCATCAGCTGCACTTCCAAGTGAATGGGAACAGGTTAAAAAAGCCCGTTCATTACTCAAAGAATATCAATAACCAAAATATCATTATGTCTGACTTACAAGAAACTCAAATTTCTTCGGAGAAAGTATTCTCCGGTCGATTACTGGAATTGTATTTCGACAAGGTCAAATTGCCGAATGGCAAAACAACCACTCGGGAATGGATTGATCATCCCGGCGCTGTCTGCCTCATACCAGTCCTACCAAATGGCAAAATTTGTCTGATTCGCCAATTCCGATATGGTCCCGGAGATGAGTTTATTGAAATCCCTGCCGGGAAATTGGATGAGGAGGAAGCACCAATTGATTGTGCCCACCGGGAATTGGAAGAGGAAACAGGGTATCGGGCTGATAAAATCACTTTTCTGACTAATATCCATCCGGCCATAGGATTTTCTAATGAAAAGATGTGGATGTACCTGGCGGAAGATATGATCAAAACAGAACATAATTTGGACCATGATGAATTTTTGGAATTACTGCCTACACCTTTAGATGAAGCTCTGGAATGGGTGTGGAACGGAAAAATCACCGATGTAAAAACGATTATCGGTATTCTGTGGGCAGAGCGATTATTAAAATAAGAAAAATTCTGTTCCTTAACCTTTTTCAATGTGACGATTGATTAAGATAATTATTATTGACCACCTTCTAAAAGAGAGGCCCTTATGAAAAAAGTAATTGTTCTCCTAATGGTGTGTATTCTTCCGGCTTTAGCCTGGGCTCATTGTCAGATGCCGTGTGGTATCTATGACGATACTGCTCGAATTATGGCCATCAGTGAAAATATCACTACCATTGAAAAGGCCATGAACCAAATAAGTACTCTATCAAATAAAGATGATGCACAATCTCTGAATCAAATTATTCGGTGGGTCGATACGAAAGATACACACGCACAAAAGATTCAAGATATTGTTTCCAATTATTTTCTGACCCAACGGATTATAGCAAAACAGGCAAAAGATAAAGATTATAGTAAATATGTATCTCAGACTATAATTTTGCAGCAAATTTTAGTATCTGCTATGAAATGCAAACAAACGATCGACTTGGATCACGCGACGACCACGCGACTCTTGTTGGACAAGTTTGTGGATTTATATTTCGATGACCATGGGAAAAAGCACCTAAAAGAACTAGAGGGTTAACGAATTACTCGACTATACTTCCACTGAATAAGAAAAACGAAGTACAGGTCGAAAGAATTTTCTCTCCCCTGACTGCCGGCATGAAAGTGGGTTCATTAAACAATTAATAGTTTGTATAAAAGTTTATAACACTTTCCAGCCATTTATCCGGATTATCCATTTGACAAAAATGTCCTGTATTAACCATTCGAGTAAAATGCGCCTTAGGGCAAATATCATTTACTAATTTCTCCGGGATTGAAATCGGCGCCACAGCGTCCAATTCCCCCCAGCATAAATGAATCGGGATTGACGTTTCTTTGAGAGCCGGCAGCCAACGGCTATTTTGATATCGGTACCGATCGTTTATGTATTGAATGAGCCTATTTCCAATCTTTTTACCATTCCCACTCCGAAAAGCAGTCCACATAGTCTCTATTTCAGACTCGTCTAATTGTTGACTGCCGTTTGCGCTATAGACCTGTTGCTTAAATAAATTATACCGGGATAATCTGGAAAGGAGGGGCCCCAGAATCGGATTCAAAATCAGTTTTTGCATAATTCGAAGTTCTGCAAGTTCAATAACCATACCGCCATTGGTAAACGTGACCGATTGAAATCCATCTGAAAACCATTTGCCGATTCCTTCATTAGCTAAAGCCACCAGTTCCGTAGCTACACTGTCTCCCATATCATGGGCGATTAAGTGCCCGCCTTTTACGCCATAGGATTCCCATACTTCGAGGGCAACCTGGGCCTGTTCCATTAAATTGTATGAATGTTTAACCGGCTTGTCGCTTAGACCAAATCCCAAAAAATCAAAAATGATGATGCGGTTAAAGTGAGATTGTAACCCGTTGATAACGTGATTATATGAGAATGATGACTCAGGAAAACCATGAAGTAGGAGTGCTGTTTTATCCACGTCGGCATTTTCATCTCCGATCTGTTTACAGAATATTTCGAATGAGCTGGACAGAACCGGTCGCATTTCGCCACCGTTTCGCCAATCGATTAAATTTTTGGATAAATCTGTCATTTTGAATCAATCTCTTTCATGAATTTCTTGCGCTGCCCTGATTCTGGGAAATAACGTGCCCTGTATCCAAATGTGAAAGTCGATAATATACTCTGGCGGATAAATTCTCTTCAGGTTAGATTAGACATGGACAAAGAAATTACGTTGGATAATTTATAAAAATCATACTGAGTTCCTTGGAGTATGAATGTCCAAAATTCAATGAATCATAGAACAATATTTAGGGTTGGAATCAAGTAAATTCGAGCCCAATGATTTCATCACAATCGATCAAGAAAAAAGCTTTGGAACTCGGTTTTCAAAAAATCGGTATCGCCAAAGCTGAATCTACTCCGGAAGCAAAACACAATTTGGATCAATGGTTAAATGCTGGTGGGCATGCGACTATGGAATGGGTAGCCAAACGCAAAGACGAACGGGGCGATATCCACACTTATTTTCCAGAAGCAAAATCTGTAATTTCTGTTGGTTTGAATTATTATTCAGGCCATCGGCAGTCGGATCTAAAGGCAAATCATAAAATCAGCAATTATGCCTGGGGGGATGATTATCACGACGTATTAAAGAAAAGGCTATTTCAATTATTGGGATGGATAAAGGAAGGTTCTCCCGAAGTGCAATGTATCGCCTGTGTGGATACATCGCCGGTCATGGATAAGGTTTGGGCACAGAAAGCGGGCATTGGTTGGCAAGGGAAGCACACCAATTTGATCACACGGGATTATGGCAGTTGGTTATTCCTTGGAGAATTGATCGTCGATGTGAAATTGGATTACGATCCCCCATTTGAAGAAGATCTCTGCGGCACCTGTACAGCTTGCATTGACGCCTGTCCGACCCGGGCTTTGGATGAATATCAAATCGATTCTGGAAAATGTATCTCCTACCGCTCAATCGAACTTAAGGGTGAATTTGCTGAAGGGGAGCAAAATTTAAATGGCTGGATCTATGGCTGTGACATTTGTCAGGAGGTGTGTCCGTGGAATCAAAAGTTTGGTCAAATTACGGATGAACCGGCTTTCCAACCTCGGGCAGAAATATTAGCATGGACTGATAAAGAATGGGCCACGCTCGAGGAAGATGGATTTCGTAAATTATTCAAAGGTTCTGCAGTAAAACGAACCAAATATTCGGGGTTAATAAGAAATATAAAAAATAATAGCCAAAAAGACACCAAAGCACAATGCTGAAAGTATTGGAATATTAGAGAAATGAAGTGGACAATTAATCCAACACTCCATAAATCCAATCCTCCATTTTGTTTTTTTGCGTCTTGATGACTAAAAAAAGGAAGTAATTATGACAAAAGTAGGTGTTTTATTATCTGGGTGCGGCTTCAGCGATGGTGCTGAAATCCACGAATCAGTGATCGCTATGTTGGCGCTGGACCGAGCCGGCGCTGAAATGGTTCTCATGGCGCCCAACATTGATCAGATGCATGTTGTTAATCATTACACCGGGCAGGAAATGGACGAATTTCGTAATGTTCTTGTGGAGTCCTCCCGGATTGCTCGGGGGAATATTAAAGACATGGCTGAAGTAAATGGTCATGATATAGATGCTCTTATAATTCCCGGTGGATTTGGCGTGACTAAAAACTTATGTGACTATGCCATGACCGGTCCTGAATGTTCAATCAATCCGGATGTATACCGTTTGGCAACAGAAGTTCATTTACTGCAAAAACCGATCGGCGCCATTTGTATCGCTCCGGCGATGATAGCTAAAATTTTAGGCGAGCAGGGAGAATCGGCGAATTTGACAATCGGATCTGATAAATCAACCGCCAATGATATAAATACAATGGGAAATATCCATGTAGAATGTCCCGTGACAGAAATGGTAGTGGATGCAGAAAAGAAAATTGTAACGACCCCGGCCTATATGGAAGCCAAATCAATCAAAGAAGCGGCAGAGGGAATTGAGAAGTTGGTGGCTGAAGTTTTATCGATGGTTTAAAAGTGTTATAGTGGATGGTGTTATAGTATTAATGTGTTAGTGAAAGGAGTATAAGCATGAGTAAAGTTGATCAATTTGAGGATCTTGAATGTTGGCTCTTGGTTTGGCAAGATATATGAAAAGTTCAGTTGCCAATAGTTAAATCATTGTACCATAACACAATAAAACTATCCTACAATAACACCTTTTATAATGAAGAAAATCGCAATTCTCAGTGATATCCCCGACGGGGGCAGCAAACTCGTGATGGTGGAAGATACACCCATCGCGCTGTTTAATTTAAATGGAACAATCCATGCCTGGGATAACCGTTGCCCCCACCGGGGCTCATCACTGGTTGATGGCCATATTTCAGAAGATATAATTCAATGCAAGTTTCATTTATGGGAATTCGATGTCGCCAAAGCATGTGCCGTTGCTAATCCGGCTATAAAGGTGAAGACGTATTCAGTCGACGTAAAAGATGGCTTCGTTTTTATCGACGGTTGATATCCACTGACCCAAGGCCAACGCTAATATCCAAATAAATGGTGGGTCGATCGGAATCCCAATCCTCCGTTAAATAATGATTTCCTTTTTTGACGAAATCATCCAAATCTACGCTGGATAAAAAATTGTGATGTACCTTGGCGCGGACATTTACATTATATGGCAAAACCAGATCTAAAGATCCCATACCTACTTCAATATCAATTTCTACGTCATTAGTAAAATGGCCACGAAAATCAATATCTGCGGATCCCATACCCACTTCAATATCCACTTCTCGAGCATTCAAGTTGCCTAATCCTTCGGCGTTAAACTCTCCCAGGCCTGTATCAATTTTTAAAAAATCGCAAGTCATGGGATTGGGTTTGAGCATTTGAACATTCATTTCGCCCAGCCCGCAATCAATCATGACACGGGAAAGGGTCAAATCAGTCAAATCAAGATTTGCTTCGCCAATACCAAAATCCATATCAATTTCAATCGGAATACCAGTCGGGACGGAAAACTCAAGTGAATTGTCAAAATTTTTAAATCCACTTCCTAAACGGAAATCGTCCCCGATATCCCATTCGTATTTATTGTCGTGATTTGTATTGACAGAAAAAACGCCGGTGCCGCCTCGTTCAGTGTATTTAATTTCAGGATCCCATTTTGTGGGATAGTAAAATATATTCCCACTGATAAGATTTGGTTTTGAGTTGGCATCTATAGTTAGTTCGCCAACACCATAATCAATTTCTATATCCAGTTGTTCAATGTTACCGACAGAATATTTATAATGGTCTCGAATCCATTTTCCTTTTTTATCATGACCTTTTTCCTGCTGGAATAAGGTGCTGGAAGGTCCCTGGCTTAATCCAATTCCCAGAGAAAAAATGATTGTTGTGAAGTAATTTATTTTTTTCATATTAAAATGCATAGTTAAAGCGAATGGTTGTTTCATAGGGACCATCATGGTCTAGAGGTTTGGCAATATTGACCATCCAATCAAAATCATCATCATAATCACCGTGGCCGATACCTATTCCGGCCGATGAAATCCCTAATTCGGGGTTATCGGACACCCAGCCGGAACTCCAGGAACCGCCGCTTTCCCATGCGCGGCCGCCATCAGCGAAGAATGAAATGAGCCAATCGCCATCTGTGAATCTAGGCGTCAAAAATAAGGCCAGGTTCAGTTGGGCCATTTGGTTGCCCTGTTGAAGTTTATATTGTTGTGCCGAGACAGATCCTAGTCCACCTACAGAAAATAAACGGTGGGAGGGAAGATCCTTACCACCAGATCCGATCATCAAACGTGACCGAAAAACAAGTCCTTCAGAAAATTCCCAATTGAATATCATCAGGGCTAAATTTCTTTGAATAGCTTTGCCGTAATCCATTTTAAATACAGTGGCAGTATCTCCTTCTGCCTGGATGTACTCCGATTGCAAAAAGACGGCCAACCCGGTTTGCAAGGGAGAATAATGCGGTGTCCGGGCCGTGACAGACATTTCATAATAATTGGTCGATTTTGGGTCGAACATAAGGTAGGGACGGAGTTTCCGTGTTTTTTCAAACAAACTGGTCATATTCCAGGTCGGGAGTGTATCCTGTTCTGCCGAAACAAACCTTCCTTTGAATCGGATATTTCTGAACAGGTTAAAACCATATCCCGCTTCCCAGCCGGATTCATCCCAACGGTCATAAAAATCCTGTCGGGCGAGGAAATTGGCCCAGCTATTTTCTTTCTCAGGAAGCCGATATCCATCGTCGGTTCTGGCTTCTTTAAATAAACTGGTATAGAGAATCAAATTTTGGTTTTCAAAGAAGCTTTTTTCGAAGGTAACGCGACCAGTATAATCGGGGGCTAAGCCCTTTCTCCAGCGGAGCCCAACGGACCAATTAAGTCGAAAGTTCGATTTGGAATGACGGTCCCAGCGTTGGTTAAAGGGTGTAAAGACCAGACCTTCATTGCGGTTGTATTGTAAAACCGCACGCTTGGGATGAATCCAACTTTGGTGGGATCTTTCTGAGCGGCGATCCATGTCAAATTTAGTTGTTCCCTGAATAGCATTTTCTTTATCCGTCTCGCGGTAAATCAATCCTTCAGAAAGATTATTCTCAATGATTTTCCCATTTACGGTACTATTTGATTCACGATAAACATTTCCTCCGATGGTTAGGATTTCACCATTGAGTATACTTCCATTTCTTAAAGATGCATCACCGCCAAAAAGGATTATTTTACCATTGACCGTGCCGTAAACGGTTAAATCACCGCCTATGATGCGCATGTTGGTTTCTGATATTTCTCCTGAATCAATGGTTACGTCTTCACGAAAAAGAACCTCGTCGGTCGATAATATTTTCTGCTCATCGTTTTCAAATTTTTCTGTATTTAGGTTCGATTCTTTATGGATCGTTTCCATAGAAGCAAGCGGTTCCGGTGGATCAACATCGTCGGCGAGTTCTTCAATAACATCAACAACGGAATCAACGCCATCTTCAATCCCCTCGACTGCTGTATCGATTCCATCCTCAACAGCTTCTATAACATCATCTACAACTTCTTCAATATCATTCGAGACTTGGGCCAAACCCAAATTCAAAATAATGAGTAATGATAATAGACATTTCATTTTCTTAATCCTTTTCAATTGTAATTGTACCATGGTGAGACTTCAACTTTACAAAAAACGTTCCCCCGTTTATTTGGCCCTTAGCAAAAACATCGTCATTATCCAATCGGATCTCTAAGGGAAATTCAGAATCAATTGCACCAGTAGATCGACGATTTTCTACGATGGCATCAAAGGAAGCTGGAAAGTCTTCCGGCAGCTTCAATTCAATGTTTCCACCGCTAGTTTTTAAATTGATTTCATGATTTTTAAATGACTGATTCCATATTTTTTCAATTTCAATTGATCCGCCGCTGGTGTTAGCGTATACCTTTCCATGGATACGTTCCCCCCGGATGTCTCCGCCACTGGTTTTGACATCAATATGTCCTATTATACGATCAAGATCGATATCTCCCGCAGATGTCCTTCCTTCGAAATCACCGTCAATATTGACGACTTCAATACTGCCGCCAGAGGAATGGACTTCCACATCACCTTTTACATCTTCAACTTCTATATCACCACCTGATGTACGTCCATAAATCCGTGAACCGGTAATATCACTAAAGTTGATATCTCCTCCGCTTGTTTGCATATCAACTTCCGCGTGGGAGAAGGAAACTTCCACATCACCACCGGATGTAGTACCCTCTAATTTTCCATCGCTATCACTGATTTCTATGTCGCCGCCGGACGTGCGAACATTGACCACACCTTTGACTTTTTCCAGCATAATATCACCACCGGAAGTTTTTGATGTTAAACGGCCTGTCAATGAAGTGACGTCAATATCACCACCACTTGTTTTGAGATAAGCTTCTCCTGTTAGGTAAAGCACGGCTACATCCCCCCCGGAGGTATTCATGCTCAGATTATAATTTTGAGGAACGACCAAATCATAATCATATGAAATTTTATACCGAGACCTGTATTGTTGTTCACGACGAAATTCAATATGTCCATTACCCGATTTGGTCACTTCTGCTTTGTTTGATTTGAAAATAACTTCAGCCGCTGATCTGGATTTGGATTTTATTTTCATTTTTTCAACGATGATTATCGTTGATGTAGGTTTTCCTTCTACAATAATATCACCGGTTACACGACTGAATTCCACAACACGGTTATTACCTTTTGCATCGCTTACGTCGAATTCGTATGTCGTAGTGGCTATATATCTGTTTTTTGAATCCTTATCGAACGATTCGAACGATTCATAAAGACCTTGGGCCTTCACAGTTATTGTTAGTAAAAAAAGGATAAGGAATTTCATTATTTCACCTCAATTAATTCATCTTCAGCTAAAAAACTGATGTCACTCATCACTTCTGCTGATCGTTCTCGGATGTATTCGTTTTTATCCATGAGACTGACAACACGCAGGGCAGGTACAATATCTGCCGATGGACTGTTAGCCAGGATCGAAAGGGCCCCCATACGGACGGCCTCATTTTCATCTTCTAATAATATTTTTAAACAGGCATCACGTATCGTTTTGTCCGTTTCAAATTTTGATAATAATTCTAATGCTCTTAATCGGACGCCGGCATTGGATTCAGAAAGAACTGACGAGATGAGGACCAATTTTTTATTATCATGTTCCGGAACTTTTTCAAGAAGATTCACCGCTTTAAGCCGTTTTCCGGGGTTAGCATCGTTGAGCAATAAATAGTACAGGATCTGTTGGACGGTTTCGTCATTGGTTCCACCAGATACATCTACATTTTGTTTAGTTTCTACCGCCAGGCGGATATTATCATTTTCTGATTTTTCAATTTGAACATCAGATAAGGCCCCTTCTTGGATCAGCCCCAAGATTGCAGCAGAGGAAAGGCCATTATTGGTAGGCACATCCTGCATTGGATTCAATAAAAAGCGACCGGCAACAAAAGCGATAACTACATAGGATGCGACGGCCCAAACGGGTTGGCGTGGCGATAAAATTCTTTCAAAAACATCTCTGAATTTAGCCATCACAGGTACGGTTGATTTCTGCGAACCTAATTGATTCACACGCGCTCTCAAGAGATTACGTTGCCCTTGTAGTTCCTCTTCTGAGGGTTTGAAATCAAAGGATTCCGCAGTAAGAGATAATGTATTCTGAAGTTCAAGGACATATTTCTTGAGGCTTTCATCCGAATTGAGATTATTCTCGAATGCTTGGCGTTCATCGGCGCTCAAGACGTCCATGACATAAAGTGTGGCCTGTTCTTTAATTTTATTAGAAATATCAGGCATAACGATACTCCTTTAATTCATTTCTGAGTTTTTCCATGGCCCGAAAAAGGTATTTTTTAACGGTACCTTCTCCGATACCCATAATTCCGGATATTTCCCGGATTTTTAAATTTTGCATATGTTTGAGTAAAAAGACGGTTCGTTGTTTATCAGGTAGTTGATCAGCTGCCGCCTTTACAGCCGTCATTATTTCGTTGCGATCATTTGTTTCATCAGTCTGTTCGGCGATATTCATCATTGGGTCTGAGCCGTCTTCCATCGCTTCTTGGAGGGGCATTTTATTTTGTGAGCGTTTTAAATTGTAAAAGGTATTGACTGTAATCCTGTAAAGCCAAGTATAGAACGCACTTTGGAAGCGGAACTTTGAAATACTTTTATAGGCCTTAATAAAAACCTCTTGGTAGAGGTCTTCGGCATCGTATTTGTTTTGTGTTAGTTGGTAAGCCAATGTCATAATTTTTTCATCATGTAAAGTAACAAGTTGGTGAAACGCTTCGGAATCTCCTGCCTGTGCTAGTTGAATTAATTGTCTGATATCGTTATTCAAGATTTTGATTCGTCACACGGAGTATGACACGGCTTTTTTTAAAAAGGTTGTCACTAGATTTTAAAATTTATTTAGACGAAAAAATAGAAATAAAAAGGCGGTGGAAAAGGCTATTTTTAACCCACCGTTTTAAGATTAATGGGGTTGTTTTGCATTAAAGCCCAGTTTCCATTACAGTTTTTTTCACAGCTTCAAGGGTATTGCTTAAGGCTGCTTTTTCATCATCTTTGAGTTTGAACTCAAGGATGCGTTCCACACCACCGGCACCAATGACAGATGGGACACCGATGAAGTATCCGTCAACTCCAAACTCACCTTCACAGAGTGAGGCGCAGGGGATAACCCGTTTTTTGTCACGGATGTAAGATTCTGCCATCTCTATTGCCGACTGAGCTGGTGCGTAAAAGGCAGAACCATTGCCGAATAATTTCACAATTTCACCGCCGGCAAAACGAGTACGATCCACAATTTCTTCCAAACGATCAGCCGAAATCAATTCTTCCACCGGTACTCCACCGACAGTAGCATAGCGTGTAATCGGGACCATGGTATCGCCATGACCACCAAGAACCATACAGGTTACATCCTGGACAGAACAACCTGTTTCCATAGCAATAAAGGTGCGGAAGCGGGCACTGTCTAAGGCACCGGCCATACCCACAACCTTGTTTTTGCTAAAACCTGAAATTTTATAGAATGCATTCACCATGGCATCCAACGGGTTCGAAATCACAATGACAAATGCATCAGGAGCGTGTTTCCTGATATTTGTAGCAACGTCCTTCATAATTCCCAGATTGATTCCAAGAAGATCTTCTCGGTTCATTCCCGGTTTACGTGGGATTCCCGCTGTAATAATGATCACATCTGAGCCTGCAAGGTCGGCATAATTGGATGTACCGGTAATATTAACGTCATATCCATCATGGGGCCGAAGCTGCATGATATCGAGCGCTTTCCCTTTAACCATTCCTTCTGCTTTAGGGATATCGAAAATAAAAACATCACCGAGTTCTTTCTGAGCCGCGATCAATGCCAGGTTTCCACCGATTTGTCCCCCGCCGATTAATGCAATTTTGGGTCGTGACATATTGAATCCTTATTTATTATTCATTATTTATTATTCACCCGAGTGATAAAGTAGCTTGAAATTAAGTCTATTCTCCGGCTCTATAAATGAAAAAACCCCGTTTCACAAAGCAGAACGGGGTTTTTAACTATAATGAAATGAAGTTTTTTTAACTGTTATTTAAAACGTTGACGACCTTACGGTCACGGCCTTTGCGGTTAAATTTAACCACGCCATCAGACGTTGCAAATAAAGTATCATCACCACCGCGGCGCACATTGTCCCCAGGGTGAAATTTGGTACCGCGCTGTTTGAGAATGATTCCTCCAGCGAGGATGCCTTGTCCATCAGCCACTTTGACACCAAGCCGTTTGGCATTGGAATCGCGACCATTCTTGGAACTACCGACACCTTTCTTATGAGCCATAACTAATCTTCCTTCTTTTCAGCTTTAGCAGCTGTTTTCTTTGGTGCCGCCTTTTTCTTAGGCGCAGATGCAGAAATTGTTTCAATCTGTACCAATGAAAAATCTTGACGGTGTCCGTTTTTACGGCGATAACCTTTACGGCGTTTTTTCTTAAAAATAATGACTTTACGGTCACGTCCGTGGTCCAGCACAGTACCAGATACAGATACACCTTTTACTGTTGGTTTCCCAACTTGAACTTTTTTACCGTCGTCCGTCAAAAGGACATTATCGAATTTGACCTTTTTTCCGGCTTCTGTCTCGAGAAATGCCACTTTGATCTGGTCACCTTCCGCGACGCGGTATTGTTTTCCTGCTATATTAACGATTGCAAACATTTTTACTCCAAAAAAAGCCGATGAATTTAAGTTAATTCCCGCTTGTGTTCAATACCTACGTGTTCAATTTCTTTCTGCCCATTTTTAGTGTTTAAAAAGCGAAATTCATCCCGGGCAATTTCTGGGTTTCCCTCGATAACGATGTAGGTAAAGTTCTGCCACATCAATCCACGGAGGGCTTTTTTATTGTCTTTCATAAAATGGGCAATCTCCGGATGGAGCTCCAATTTCAGTCTGAGACTACGGTGTTTGGATTTATATCGCCGCAACCAATGGTCAATCCTTGTAATGAGTGTTTCACGAGACATGATACGTCCTGCGCCATGGCAGGTAGGACATTCTTCACTCATGGAATCTAATAAACTTAGACGAATCCGTTGGCGGGTCATTTCCAATAAACCGAATTCGGAAATGGGAGATACAGCCACTTTGGCTCGGTCTTTCTTTAATTCCTTGCGAAGTTCGTAATAAATTTTTCTACGATTTGAATCTTCACGCATGTCAATAAAATCTATAACGACCAGACCCGATAAATCCCTCAAGCGAAGTTGACGTGCAACTTCTCTACATGCTTCCATGTTTATTTTGAGTGAGTTCTCTTCATGATTCTTTTTTCCGACAAAACGACCGCTATTAACATCCACCACAACCATAGCTTCGGTTTTTTCAATAATGAGATATGCCCCACTTTTGAGCCAAACTTTTGGTCGGAGCAATTTATCCAGTTCTGTTTCGATCCCCATACTTTCAAACAGAGGTTGTTTTAGCTTATAATGCTCCAGGCGATGGGCCATATTGGGAGAGACATCCTCCAGGTAGCCTTGTAGTTTGCGGTAAAGCTTTTTTGAATCGATCGCAATTTTACTGATGTCGGGTGTGAATAAATCACGGATGACACTAGAAGCTGTTTCTAAATCTTCGTAGACTAAAGCCGGCCCTTTTGACCGCTCACTTTTTTGTTGCAATTTTTTCCAGTTTTCAACCAGAATGGAAAAATCGTTTTTTAAAAGTTCTTCACTTTTGCCTTCGGCCACGGTACGGACGATCACACCCATACCCTGTTCTTTCATTGAGGAAACGATTTTCTTTAACCGGCGGCGTTCGTATTTATCCCAGATTTTTTTGGATATGCCGATATATTTGGCATTGGGGACCAAGACGAGTAGTCGGCCCGGGAGGGCGATTTCGGTTGTGACACGCGGGCCTTTTCCAGCGAACGCTTCTTTGATCACCTGGACAAAAATATCTTGTCCCGATTTCAAATCGACATTGATGTTATCCTGAAACCTTCGTCGGTTCTGTTGTTGGCCGTTCTTTTTATTTTGGCCTTTGGAAGCACGACGGTCTTCTTCATCTACATCCGCCAGATAGGCGGAATTTTCTATTTCAGAGAAAGGGAGGAAGGCATTGATATCATAACCAATATCAACAAAGGCAGCCTGCATACCGGGGAGGACATTTTCAACCTGTCCTTTATAGATATTCCCCACCATGCGCTGGCGATCCTGCTTCTCGACATACACTTCAACAAGTGTACCATCTTCAACAATGGCAATTCGAGATTCCCCCATAGTCTCGCTGATAAAGATTTCTTTTTTCATATCTTTACTCCAAAGATTTATCAACTAAGGGTTATTATTATCTTGGATTGGAGACGAAGGAAAGGAAACAGTCGGCCCTTCAGCCGAGGTAGAATTCTACAGAACGAATGAATTTAATCTTCTGAAGGATGAAAAATTTTCTGTAACTATTTTGCTATGGTCTAAAATCAGACCGGAAAAACTTTTTGGATTTGCACCTTCTATTCGCCGCCATCCAGCAGAGAAGGTACGGACAGACAGCGGTCTGACCAAGGAATATAAGGAATGACTTAAGGTTTGGCTTCGATTCAGTTTTTCTGTTAATTTTGGGCGGTCGTGATTTACTCCCTATTGCCGCGACATTAAAGAATGGTGCTAAAAAGGCCTGGAACCCCGACTTTAGCATCGGGGTTTTTTATTTTCAAAATGAGTATCAATGATTAAAAAATTATTTAAAGAACGGATTTTGGTTTTGGATGGCGCCATGGGAACCATGGTTCAGTCCTATAATCTTACAGAAGATGATTTCCGTGGAGATCGTTTTAAGGATCATCCAAATGACCTGAAAGGCAATAATGATTTACTCTGCCTCACACGACCGGATGTAGTGAGCGAAATCCATAGAGCCTATTTTGACGCGGGAGCGGACATTGTTGAAACCAATACTTTTAATGCCAATGCCATTTCTCAGTTGGATTATGCCTTAGAAGACCTTGCTTACGAGATTAACCTTGAAGCGGCAAAGATTGCCAAATCTGTCGCCAAAGGATATACTGACAAACTACGCTTTGTGGCTGGCGCGCTTGGGCCGACAAATCGCACGGCCTCATTAAGTCCTGATGTAAACGATCCCGGATTTCGGAATATTACTTTTGACATGCTGAAGGATGCTTATAAGGTTCAGACCAAAGGCCTGTTGGATGGTGACGTTGATTTATTTTTAGTTGAAACTGTTTTTGATACGCTAAATTGTAAAGCAGCACTTTTTGCTATCCGCGAATTGCTGGAAGAGCGAGAAGTTGATGTACCAATTTTTGTCTCAGGCACCATCACCGATGCCAGTGGCAGAACGCTTTCCGGACAGACTGTTCAGGCATTTTGGAATTCTATTCGCCATGCAGATTTAACGGCAGTGGGACTTAATTGCGCCTTGGGTGCCGAACAAATTCGACCTTGGTTGGACGATCTTTCAACATCGGCTGATACATTTGCCTTTGTCTATCCCAACGCTGGACTTCCCAATGAATTCGGTGAATACGATGAATCACCGGAAGCGATGGCGAGCATTATTAAAGAATTTGCAGAGAGTGGTTTGGTCAATCTCGTGGGCGGTTGCTGCGGTACAACGCCGGCACACATCAAAGCTGTTGCTGAAGCTGTTGATGGGCTCACACCACGACAAATCTCGGAAGTTGATCCTTTGACAAAATTGAGTGGTCTTGAACCTGTCACAATTCGTCCCGAAAGCAATTTTGTTAATGTGGGTGAAAGAACAAATGTGACCGGATCAGCTAAATTTCGTCGTCTTATAAAAGAGAATAATTACGAAGAAGCCCTGTCGGTTGCCCGTCAGCAGATTGAGAACGGTGCACAGATTATTGATGTAAACATGGATGAGGGATTGCTCGATTCTGAAAAAGCCATGGAAACATTTCTACGCTTAATCGCCGCTGAGCCGGATATTGCCAAAGTCCCCGTCATGTTAGATTCATCCAAATGGTCTGTGTTGGAAGAAGGCCTAAAAAACTTGCAGGGAAAAGGAATTGTCAATTCCATTTCAATGAAAGAAGGCGAAGAAGAATTTATTCGACAGGCCAAGATTGTAAAAAAATATGGAGCTGCTGTTATTGTTATGGCTTTTGATGAAAAAGGGCAGGCCGATTCATACGATAGAAAAGTAGATATCTGTACGCGCGAATACAGAATTCTAACTCAAGAAGTTGGATTCCAGCCTGAAGATATCATTTTTGATCCGAATATATTTGCTGTCGCTACTGGTATTGAAGAACACAATGAATATGGCAAAGCATTTATTGATGCGGCTAAAATGATAAAGGAAACACTACCCGGAGTTCACATCAGCGGTGGTGTTTCAAACCTATCTTTCTCATTTCGTGGAAATAATGGCATTCGTGAGGCGATGCATTCTGCCTTTCTTTATCATGCAATCCAAGCCGGGATGGATATGGGAATTGTCAATGCGGGGCAATTGACAGTTTACGATGATATCGCGCCGGAGTTAAAAGAACGGGTGGAAGATGTTATATTCAATCGCAGGGATGATGCCACCGAAAGACTGGTAGAAATTGCAGATGAATTCCGCGGTGTTAAAAAAGCCCATAAAAAAGATTTGTCCTGGCGGGAAAATTCTGTAGAAAAACGATTGAGTCACGCATTGGTGGATGGGATAGTTGATTTTATTATAGAGGATACTGAAGAAGCACGTCAAAAATATGATCGTCCGATTCATGTGATTGAAGGTCCTCTCATGGATGGCATGAATGTGGTGGGAGACTTGTTTGGTGCTGGAAAAATGTTTCTGCCCCAAGTGGTAAAGTCGGCGCGGGTGATGAAAAAAGCGGTGGCCCATCTCCTTCCTTTTATTGAAAAAGAAAAAGACGAATTGGGTCTCACCGGAAAATCCAACGGTAAAATTGTCATGGCAACCGTAAAGGGGGACGTCCATGATATCGGTAAAAATATTGTTGGGGTTGTTCTCGGGTGCAATGGATATGATATTGTTGATCTCGGAGTCATGGTTCCCCCAGATAAAATACTTTCTACTGCCAAAGAAATAGGTGCAGATATTGTAGGATTATCCGGATTAATCACTCCCAGTTTAGACGAAATGGTTCATGTTGCTGCAGAAATGGAACGTCTTGAATTTGATATCCCCTTATTGATTGGTGGTGCAACAACCAGCCGAAAACATACGGCCGTGAAAATTGAAGAAAATTATTCAGGACCAACTATTCATGTGATTGATGCCTCCCGGGCTGTGGGTGTTGTGAGCAGACTATTGAATGCGGATGAAAAGAAATCGCTTGTATCAGATACACGAGCAGATTTCGCCAAGATTCGGGAGGCACGCGCAAAAGGACCCAAAATGAAACGCCTTGATATTCAAACAGCAAGAGCAAGAAAATTCATAATTGATTGGAATCTATATCAAGTGCCAACACCCAACTTTCAAGGTGTTAAAGTATTTGACGATTACCCTTTGGACGAATTGGTAGGTTATATTGATTGGTCTCCTTTTTTCCACGCCTGGGAATTGAAGGGGGCTTATCCAAATATATTGACCGATGGCAAGTATGGAGATGAAGCGAAGAAACTTTTTGATGATGGCCAGACACTATTGAAAAGAATTGTGTCTGAAAAATTACTCACGGCAAAAGCTGTAGTTGGAATTCATTCGGCCTATACTAAAAATGAATCTGTATTTACAGACAGTGTAGAATTCAAATTTCCCCGTCAAACCGTAGATAAAGGTGTGAAAAAACCAAATTACAGTTTAGCTGATTTTATAGCACCGAAAGACGATTTTATCGGCACATTCGCGGTAACTACGGGACATGGAATTGAAGCCATTGTAAAGGAATTTGAGGACCAGCATGATGACTACAATTCGATAATGGTTAAGGTATTGGCTGATAGACTGGCGGAAGCATTTGCTGAACGACTTCACGAACGAGTGCGAAAAGAATTCTGGGGCTATGCAGCAGATGAATCATTAAATAACACTTCCCTAATACATGAAAAATATCAAGGCATCCGCCCCGCGCCGGGATATCCTGCCTGCCCGGATCATGCCGAAAAAGATAAAATATGGAAATTGCTCAATGTTGAAGAAAATACTGGAATATTGTTGACAGAAAGTCGGGCAATGTATCCTGCAGCTTCCGTGAGTGGATGGTACTTTTCCCATCCCGAATCTCAATACTTCAGTGTAAGCCAAAGCTAACAAAATGTAAAAAATACTTTACATATAGTAAATTATATCATACATTCGGTCCTAACATTTGATAAAGGAATTATAAATATGATTAAACAATTGACCGATTGGGAAGCGCTTAACGTAAAAAACAATATTCGTTTTCTTTGCTGGACATTCGCATGGGTCGTGACAATGGTGGGGGCTGACAAAGCAGAATTATACGAATGGTATTCCTCATCGACGATATCAATGATCGCTATCGTCATTAACGCAGGAATAGGCTTTGGAATGATTATGGCGTTTATGCGATTACTGAAAGGGATGGATGAAATGCACCGAAAAATTCAACTCAACTCTCTTGCATTATCAGTGGGTGTTGGATTTGTTGGCGGCTTTTCCTATTCGCTGTTGGCAACTGCAAGATTTATTGTTGACGCAGAAGCTTCAGACGTTTTATTGCTTATGTCGGTGGCATACATGACCGGAGTAATAATCGGCCAGATTCGATTAGGAGGAAAAACTGATGACTGAATCCAACGATTTTACCACTCGAACTAAAATAAACACGGTTCAACTTGGGCTTTGGTCCGGCGCTTGGGTTTTGACAACGGCACTGGCTGCTTTTGGCCCCAAATTTCTTTGGGAATTCAGCACCTGGCCAACAATTTTAGGCGTACTCATTAACTTGGGGGTTGGCTTTAAAATGATATTGGTAAATAAGCGGCACCTGAATGGAATGGATGAATTGATGCGAAAAATTCAACTTGAGGCCATGGCGATTTCGCTGGGTGTTGGGTTAGTATGCGGTATTAGCTATGAACTTCTGGAAGATATAAAACTCACTACTTTTGAACCTGAAATATCGCACCTTATCATATTGATGGCCCTTGTCTATACGGTTGGCGTTTTTTCAGGGGTGAGGCGGTTCAAATGAAATTCAACGCACAATTCCACTGCTGCCAAAAGGTCATTTGACATGGGAAACGCCGCAATCACAAATAATGTACGCCGTCTGCGCTTTGATGCAGATGAAATGACACAAGCGGATCTGGCAGCGAAAGCAGATGTTACCCGACAAACCATCATCGCCATTGAGGGGGGCAAATATTCACCTTCCCTGGAATTGGCGTTCAAAATTGCCAATGCGTTTGGTGTACCCTTGGAGTCAGTGTTTCAATATCAGGATGGTGAATGACGAATTATCGTGAAGATAGTTCCCAATTTTGGGAGGACATCTATTTGGAAGACGATGCAGGCTGGGACTTGGGTGGTGTTACGCCAATTTTTGAATCCATCGCCAATTCTGAAACACCGGGAAAAGTATGTATCATCGGTTGTGGCCGGGGATATGATGCTATTATGTTCGCCCAGAAAGGATTTGAGGTGACCGCCATAGACTTTGCTCCTTCTGTAATTAGAGCCGTAAAAGATTTAGCCGGTGAGCAAGGGGTTAAAGTGAATGCCGTCGAGATAGATATATTCTCTTTAGTACCTGCTCATGAGAACACGTATGACTTTATCATAGAACAAACGTGCTTTTGTGCCATTAATCCGGCCCGTCGAATCGAATATGAATCCGTGATGAAGAATTTGCTCAAGCCCGGAGGGAAATTGATTGGGCTATGGTTTCCCCTTGATAAACCAATTGAAGATGGTGGCCCACCCTGGGGTACAACCGATGAAGAAATAAGATCTATTTTCAATTCAGGTTGGATTATTTCGCAAGATGAATTCCCGGATTTATCCATTGGTCCCAGAAAAGGACGAGAAAAGTTGATTGTTTTTCAAAAGCATTGAAGTGTTAATTTAGATGAAAAATAAAAACACCATAACACTTTAACACCTAAAAACTAAAGACCAAAAATCAGAAATTAATCTCTGCACAGGACCGGATCCCGGATCTTGTTATGATATATAAGTTCAGGATTACAACGATGAGGAATCGAATCGTTGTAGAACATTCGATCAAAAGTGATTCCTGCCTGCGCTAAAGCTTCGGCAGACAGGTACAAATTCATCATTTCAATCTAAAGACATTCAATCTTTGTATCAAAACAGACTGCCCAACGCCACACTGCGTTGTCGCTCCCGTGGGATAGACATTCCCCGCCTGCTCCCCAACTCTTCAATGTCATGCCGGAAATCGCATTGTGATTATCCATGTGTTCGCCGAAGGCATGTAGGCGGGGTATCCAAAACCGGCCAATGTTAGGAGTACAAAAATAGATCCCGGGTCTTGTTATTTCGACGTCGCTCAGTACAAACCCTCGCCTGGGGTGACAAAAAATGGGGAGGAAAGGTCAAGAAAAGTTGATTGTTTTTCAAAAGAGTTGAAGTGTTAATTTAGATGGAAGATAATAGGACGATAACACATTAAAACTTTAACACCTAAACACAACAAACCATGATTACCCAATCCACCCTCGATTTTCTGTCTGATTTAAAAAAGAATAACCAACGGGAATGGTATCATGCCAATAAAGATCGGTTTAAGGATGCCCAACAGAATTTCGTTGATTTCGTCGCTATGCTATTATTCCGGATTTCTGAGTTTGATGCAGAAATGATCGGAACAGAACCCAAGTCATGTTTGTTCCGGATTTACCGAGACATTCGTTTTTCAAAAGACAAAACACCGTATAAAACATGGTTCTCAGCCGGGATGAATCCTGGTGGAAGAAAGCGGATGGGAGCCGGATATTATATCAGTGTTAATCCGGAAGGGTCCTACATCGCCGGCGGCGTTTGGCATCCGGACAAAGATACATTATCGGGCATTCGTGAATATATTGTCGGTTGGCCGAATCAATTCGAATCCATCGTAAATGACAAAGGCTTCAAGGCGACTTTTGGCGAATTAGGGGGAGATCGCCTCAAAGTGGCGCCAAAGGGTTATGCCAAGGATCATCCACAGATTGAATGGCTCAGGTATAAAGATTTTATTGTGAGTAGGGCAATGTCAAATACAGACCTCCAATCAGATAGATGTCTGGATATCTCCTATGATGTTTATCAACAAATGGCGGAGTTTATTGCATATTTAAGGAAAGCGATTGGTTAATTATAAGCGATTAATTCGTTCTTGACCTAATGCGTAAATCATGAGTCCAACGGAAGCCGGCGAGATAACCTCGCACCACGTGGGGACAGTATCCAGAATTTATTCCTGATCCTGTTTCCGGACAGCTTTAAACACTTTATGTCTCAAGTATCGCGGTAAAAAGACCTTTAAAAAAGGCACCAATTTCAGTTTGGCCGGGAGGTACATTTTTTTCTTTTCCCGTTCCATAGCCCGAATAATTGCTGTTGTGCATTCATCAAGACTAACGGATTCCTTATTGTGCTGGCGTTGTTCTTGCCCCAGTATTTGGCCGGCGGCACCGTAAGCTTTGCTGCGTAAATTCGTATCGCGGATCCAACCTAAATAGATGTTCAGAAAATGAACTGCACCTTCCATTTCAATATCCAGCGTATCCAAAAATCCCTGCAAAGCATGCTTGGATGCGGCATATCCGGAATGGTACGGAAAGCCCATTAAGGCCTGTGCTGTTGTTACAGCCGCAATCAAGCCCTGTGAATTTTTTAACTCAGGGAGCGCCGCATGCACACAATTCACAGCACCAGTATAATTCGTTTCCATAATTGTACTAAAAAATGATGTGTCTTCAATGTCTTCAAATGCTGACCACATACTGGTCCCGGCATTCAATACCAAAATGTCCAATCGACCAAACTTGGCAACGGTTTCATCCACTAGGTTTTTGCATTGAGCAGGGTTGGTGATATCGGTAGGTACAGCCAATGCATTTCCACCCAATTGATTGATTTCATCCGCTACTGCATTCAATTCGGCAACAGATCGTGCAGCAGTAATCACATTAGCATGCTTTGCGCCCAACTTGATTGCCAGTGATTTACCAATCCCGGATGAAGCGCCGGTAATGATAACCGTTTTACCCGAAAGGCCGATAATGATACCTTACCCTGTTGTACACCTTAGAGAAAATATTGATTTATTGAGTGGATTGATTGTACTTCGACAATTCTCAGCACAAGTGTCGATTCAAGCATCAATCCCGATTCATCGGGACAATCCAAAAGGTGAAAAGTTTTGACTTTCACAATAAATAATTTCATGAATTAATTAACGTATACAACGGGATACCTGAAAAATTAATCGGCGAAGATGTTGTTTCTGATTCCGAATACATTGTTAGGGTCATGGGCTGTTTTCACCTTTTTCAAAAGTTCAATGCTGGACTCAGATAATGTTTCCGGAATGAAATCCTTGCGCAACTTACCGACGCCGTGGTGATGGGAAATGGATCCCCCATTGGCCATAATTGCTTTACGGATGGCATGTTCAATTTTTCCGAACAAGTCTTCAGGTTGATCGATTCCTTTGACGTTCATCCCAAACATAAAATAAATGCATACACCTGAATGGTAGATTTGTGGAATCCGATAGGATAGGTATGGTTTGCCTGGAACATTATATTTTTCATGTAATTCCATAAGACAATCGGAAGCAGCCTTGCAGACGGCTGGAATTTTACTCCAGGGTACTGATGTTTCCATGGTTTCGCCGATAATATGATAATCGGTTAAAAAATCCCTTACATAAGCGATGGCATAGGTAAGCATATAGCCGCGTTTCCCATTTTCACTGCCCCCGGATAAACCGGCATGTTTTTTGGCGAGCCGATTAATGTTTTTTTCCTGGTATTGAACTTCTTCGGCCTTTCCTTCCATCACACATGTAACAGCGGATATTAAATTCGGGTCAAAATGTTTTACCTTTAAAACCAGGAATTTTTTTAAATCATCAATAACCTTTTTAAGTCCGGTTGAGGCCGGTTTCAGTGCTTGGCCAAAACGAAACTGTACGTTGTCTACCAAACGCACACTGGCCGGAATGAAATTGGATTGTGAAAGCTCATGTAGAAATTCCACACCTCTATCCCAGTTTGGAAAAACGACTGATGCATATTTTTGCATTTCCGGTTTTTTGTGAATCTTAACGACGGCCTTGGTGATAATACCCAGATTCCCCTCGTTGCCATACAACATATTTTGCGGTCGCATCCCAATGGAAGCACGGATAATCGGTTCTTTTTGTTCCAGAACTCCTTTGGGTGTAATTACAGTAAAATTTTCTACGATATCTTCGATATTGCCATAACGGTTTTTTTTCATCCCGCTGGCGTTTGTCGCAATCCATCCGCCTAGGGTTGACAACTCTACACTATCAGGTTCATGACCTACCAAATATCCCATTTTGCCCAATTCTTTTTCCATCTGGCTGCCGGTGATACCGGCTTGGATACAGGCTCGCTGATCTTCTTTATTGATCCATTCAATCTGGTTCATTCTTCGAGTGTCGACTGCCACAATCATCCGCCGCTCATTTTCCGGCATGACCAGGGCACTGCTGACGCTAGTACCACCACCAAAAGGAACCAAACAAACATCATATTCTTCAGCAAACTGAATTAATTGAATTACTTCATCCCCTGATTCGATATAAAACACCATGTCCACTGTCTTGTCGATAGTAGAATAAAGAATTTTATAAACTTCTTCCGATGTGGTTTGGCCGTGGCTATGAATTAAACGGTCGTTATCGGCAAAAGAAAACCGATCCGCTGGATAATTGGCTTTAACCGCATCAACAAATGATTGATTTATGTTGGATGTGTAAACGGGCTTATCGGTCACTTCCTTGATCATATCGTTAGGGTCAATTTGCATGCCCAGCATTTCTTCAACATAGGGAATAAAATTCGGCATTTTCACCCCACATATATCATAACGATCACCGGTCATGGTTACACTGCGATCCGGATTTAATATAAACTTGGAATCTTTATATCCCCATTTATGTCCCCAGGTATTATGGTCATCTGCAAAGAATTTTTTATCGGTCATATAATTCTTCCTTAACGTTTCGTATTCTTTTTTCCAATTCTTGACTGATCTGATTCACAAATTCTTTGTATCCTTTCTCATTGAAATCAAAAGTCCCATTGCTTTTTCCGAAGTCCTCCGGGTAAATGGGATCGCATAAATGGATGTTTATTTTTGCGGGGCGCATGAATATTTTTCCTCTTGGCCATGCCTTAGATGAACCATCAATGTACGCCGGGACGATGGGTACACCCAAATTTGATGCGAAAGTTGCCGTCCCTATTTTGAATCTTCCCAATACACCAGGGACGCCCCGTGTTCCCTCTGGGAACATGATTAAACAGCGATTTCCTCTTTTCATGAATGCTTTACACAAGGCTAGAGTTTCCTCCAAAGAAAACTTCGGGGCGGTATCGTTCTTTCGACTTATAGGAATAAGATTCATAATAATTTTTGTAAAAAATTTCTTATTAGGATTATCAAACCAATAGTCTTTTGCGGCCAGCATACCAAAATGGTTCATGCCTTTCCCTGATGCGGCCATCAACAAAGCCACATCCATGTGACTGTTATGGTTGCAACTCATGATATACGATGTGTTGGGAATTTTACCCCGGTCATGAACTGTGACCGGGGTATACCAAAAGAAAACGAATTTACAATAGGATGAAAACAATTTTTTCCATGCCCGAATAAATATGGATTGTTTTTCGACCAAATACGCATAGCGGGGTTCGTTTAAAACAGATGGCTGTTCCATTTAATTTCGTCCGTATTTCATATGGGCGTCAGAAAATGAACCCGAAGCGAGGGCGGACATCAATGATATCTCTAGGGCCAAGCTGGAGGCGGCAATGATTTCAGCGAGTTTACGAGAAGAGTATTCCCCAGTATCACATCCCAAGAGTTTTAAATTTTGCTGCTGGGGCAACAATCGTGTCCCCCCACCGACAGTACCTACTGTAAGGGATGGTAGGGTCAACCTACAAACGAGTCCCTCATCGGTGGCTTCAGTCTGAAAATGTCCAATAGAATTTTCTGCAACACAGGCCGTATCTTGGCCAGTGGCGATGTAAATGGCAGTCAGAGCGTTAGATATATGTAAATGGCAACCGGTGGTGCCTGCCATTGAGGTAATTGTTGGACCTAACTTCTGGTATGTTTCAACCTCATCCAAGTGTATGCCTAAGACCCGTTTAATCACAGATTTTTTCAGGATAGTTTCTGCAATGACGCCATGTCCCCGACCCATGATCATTGTGCGGGACGATGCTTTCTTATCGCTGTTAAATCCCGATTCCAGGAAGAACTTGCGGCCGGTCTTTTCGCGGATAAAATCGCAGGCTGCTTTGGATGCCAGCGTAACCATATTCTGTCCGGCAGCATTGCCGGTGTTCATGACCATATCAAGAATGACATAGTTTTGGATTGGATATTTATCGATGCGAAGAAGTTTTCCAAATCGGGTGGTGGATTCAGCAACGGATTTAATCTCGTTATAATGTTCTTCAACCCACGCAGTAAACTCGGCTGTTTCAGTTATGAACTCAAATATGAACACTGGAGCCCGGGATAATTCCTGTTTCATATACCGGATATTTATCCCGCCAGAAAGAGTTGAAGCATACATGCCACGGCTCATAGATATTGCCAGAGTACCCTCTACCGTGCACAACGGCACTAAAAATTCACCTTCAGCATACTGCCCCTTAAGATGCATAGGACCGGCTACAGCCATAGGCATGCTCATATACCCAATGTGGTTTTCTATAATACCTTTTAAATCTTCCGGATCATTCCGAGATGAATTGTCATATTCCATACCTGTTTTTATTTTTAGCCAGTCCAAACGCCGATCCGTATCGCGTTCGGAATGCCCACCAGGGATTTTTCGGTGGTTATAACTGCTTGGTGAACGTTTTTTGATCTTCTTGTTTTCTGCCATATTTATTTTTTGACCTTGCCGATTTCTAACTTGATGATGTAGTGGACAGACATTATTAAACGACCCTTTTAATATATGTTGACGTACCAATAAAAAGGGTATTTTTTTTAGATTATGAAAGCGGAGATTAATCCTTACAAATGAAATAACATAATGAATAAAATTCAGATGGAATGCGGAAAATAGATCAATTCTCAAGCTAGCGGCATGAAAACGTAGAGAAGAATAACGTAATTATGTAAGGAAGTAAGACGTAATAATTTAATTACATAAATACATATTCAAATAATCACGGAGGGTGGAAAATTGAACCCCCAGTGCATAAACACTTAAACACCCGATATCTTTTTCTCCTAAATTTCCCCATATGAATCATGATTTAATTTTAGCAAAAGAAGCGGCTATCGATGCCGGCGGCGTGATTTTAAACTATTATAAGGCTGATTATGAAATCCGGGATAAAGGCTATCATAATCCCGTAACCACTGCGGACCATGAAACCGATTCACGTTTGAAAGAATTATTGATAGGCGCCCGTCCCGACTATGGATGGCTTTCTGAAGAAACTGTGGATTCACCGGATCGACTCACCAAGGACTATGTCTGGGTGGTGGACCCACTGGATGGTACCAAAGAGTTTATTGAAGGTGTTCCAAATTTTGTGGTGAGCGTAGCTCTTGTAGAAAATGGGATACCTGTTGTGGGTGTTTTATACAATCCGGTAACCAAAGAAATTTTTTCAGCATCAAAAGATGAAGGTGCTTTTTTGAACAACAAACCGATACATTGTACTACCAAAAAAAATGTCAGTGACATGTTAATTTTGAATAGCCGTTCTGAAGCACGAAGGGGATTGTGGGGGCCATATAAAGATACTTTTGGCGAATTGAAAGAAATCGGATCCGTGGCCTATAAGTTGGGACTCACAGCTGCGGGGCAAGCGGACATTTTTGCATCTTTGCGCCCCAAAAATGAATGGGATATTTGTGCCGGTAACTGCATCATCAACGAAGCCGGCGGAAAGTTGATTGACCTCCATGGGAATCCTAGGCAGTATAATCTGGAAAAGACGCTGATCGAACCGGGACTTATTGCAGGTGAAATGGACGCAGTAGATAAAACATTTGACGTGTTAGGAATTGATTAAGTCCTTTTAAGGCAGATAAATGTTCATGAATTTTCACATCTATCTAAAACTCTTTTGCAACTTCGTGTCTTTAGGTTAATAACAAATGCATTTCGTTTCTGAAGATATTGAAAAATACTGTAAAGATTATTCCGTTCAGGACTCGGAACTTTTAATAGAACTTTCCAAAAAAACTTGGGAGACAGAAGATATTCCCCAGATGCTGTGCGGGGCTCTTGTGGGTGGTTTGCTGCAAATGCTGATAAAAATTTCCGGGGCAGTGCGGGTACTGGAGATTGGTATGTTTACCGGTTACAGCACAATAAAAATGGCTGAAGTGTTACCCGATCATGGAGAAATTCATTCCTGTGAACTAATGGAAAAGCACGTTAAAACTGCCATGGGTTGGATTAAAAAATCCGATGTAGAACAAAAGATTACTATCCATCAAGGGGAAGCATTAAAAACTTTAGAAGAATTCCGCGCTGGTTCATTTGATATGATTTTTATTGATGCAGAAAAAACGGGGTATCCCGATTATTACCGAAAAGGAACCGCCCTTTTAAAAAAAGGTGGCATCGCTGTTTTTGATAATATGCTCTGGAGCGGAACGGTGTTGAATCCCGATGATAATGAATCGAAAGCGTTGAGAGAAACTGTAGAACTCATAAAAAATAATCATAGATTAGACCCCTTACTTTTACCCGTTAGAGACGGTGTAATGATCTATCGAAAAATGAATTAGAAGATTGAAATGACACAAATACCAGAAGATGCAATCAAATGTTTAGATAAGGGTTTCGTCCGGCTCGTGGATTCCATGGGCGGGGACGATGCCATTGTGCAGGCGGCTCGTGTGAGTTACGGCAAAGGTACCAGTAAAATGTCCCATGATCGTGGATTGATTCGCTATCTCATGCGTCATCGTCACACAACACCCTTCGAAATGGTGGAATTTAAATTTCATTGCAAAATGCCCATTTTCGTCGCGCGTCAGTGGGTGCGTCACCGTACAGCGAACATTAATGAATATTCACTCCGATATTCAGAAGCTCGGGATGAGTTTTACTATCCCGAACCGGAGCATATTCAATTTCAGAGTGCCTTGAATAAACAAGGCCGGATGGGAGAAGTACCGGCTGAACTGAAGCAAAAAGTTCAGAATTATTTTAAAGAAATATCCGAACGCAGTTTTGCCATTTATACTGAATTAAATGAAGCCGGTGTTGCCCGCGAGTTGGCACGATCGATTCTTCCGGTGAATCTTTATACAGAATGGTACTGGAAGAATGACCTCCATAATCTGCTTCATTTCGTGGGATTGCGATCTGACAGTCATGCCCAATACGAGATTCGTGTTTTCTCTGATGCCATGGCAGAATCTGTGAAAGCTGTGGCCCCGTTCGCCTGGGAAGCCTACCAGGATTATGTGGTGAAAGGCATGCGTTTTTCCCGCATCGAACAATCTTTATTAGAGAAAAGTCTGCCCAAACGGGTGATTGACGATATTGCCGAGGATATTGCCTATCAATTGACTGCCACACTCCATTCGAACAAACCGAGGGAAGATGCTGATTTATTTCCTCTGTATCAGAAGCAGGGCGGCTCCGATTCTGAACAGGATTTTAAACTGAAATGGGATTCCGGTGAAATTGAATTGGGAAATGTACGTGAATTACGTGAGTTTAAAGAAAAGCTTATATCATTAAAAAAATAATTTAAAAAGCGTTAACGTGCTGAAGTATTCAGATGTTAAACACCAATTTGTATTAAATATTCGAACACCCAAAAACCCAAACACTTTAACACTTTAGAACATGAACACTCCAAAAGACTATGCAGGACATCGTCAACGGCTTAGGGAAAAATTCCTGAAAAGTGGTTTGGATGGATTCCTCGATTATGAGATTATTGAACTTCTACTCACCTTGGGTACGCCCCGGAAAGATTGCAAGCCAATTGCAAAAGAAGCCCTGAAAGAATTCGGTTCTTTGAAAAGCGTATTAGAAGCCGATTCAACCGATCTAAAAAATGTTAAAGGTATCGGTGACAATAATGTATTCGGACTCAAAATCGCCCAGTCGGTTGCACGGCGTTATTTATCCGATCGAATAATCGATAAAGATTTCATACGTTCAGCAGACCAGGTTATGGATTATCTCAAACATAATCTCCGGGATAAAAACCGGGAAGTATTTATGGTGATCTATCTCAACAGCCGCAACCAGATTTTGAAAATGGAAGAACTTTTTGAAGGAACGCTGACAACATCGGCAGTGTATCCTCGGGAAGTAGTGAAACGGTCCTTGGATAATGATGCCGCGGCGCTGGTGTTTGTCCATAATCATCCCAGTGGAAATCCCAATCCCAGCCAGGATGATCTCACAATCACTAAAACGTTAAAGACGGCGGCACAGACAATTGGTGTCTCGGTTCATGACCATCTTATCATTGCCGGTAATGATGTATATTCCTTTGCAGACCACGGGTTAATATAATTTTCTGCGAAGTTCACCGTGGGTTACCTATGTTATGAATAAATTATTCAGGGTATTTTTGGGCCTTTGTGGCAATACCATTAAATTCTTATACTGCCATTGTTCCTATATTATTGTTTAGAATTGCTTTGAGTCTCAATCTATATTTTTGAATTTATTTGGAGTTTAATACAGGATGAAAAATCAATTAATAAAGACGCTAAAGACACAGTTTCAGCTAGGAGAATTTCGCACTGGGCAGGAGATGATTATCAATAAATTAATGGGCGCACATTCGGTTGTAGTTACCATGCCCACGGGCAGCGGCAAATCGCTGTGTTACCAATTACCAGCCTTACTTCTTGAGGGTGTCACCTTAGTGATATCGCCTTTGATTGCCTTGATGAAAGACCAAGTCGATTCGCTCAAAAAATTGAATATTCCCGCTACATTTATCAACAGCACTCTCTCTTCCCAAGAAGCAACGGAACAGATATCCCTGGTTAAGAATGGGAAAATAAAACTGCTCTATGTGGCACCTGAACGGTTCTATTCTGCCAGTTTTATTGGCTTGCTAAAATCCGTCAAAATTTCACTTTTTATCGTAGATGAAGCGCATTGTATTTCACAGTGGGGCCATGATTTTAGACCGTCCTATTTACGCTTAAAAAATGCTATTACTGATATGGGTAATCCGCCGGTTGGAGCCTTTACTGCAACGGCAACCCCGGCAGTTAGAAACGATATTCAAACTCAGCTCGGACTGAAAAAAGTTGATCATGTTGTAACAGGTTTTGACCGGAAAAATTTGAAATATGTAGCCCTTTCTCTGAAGACCGATAAGGAGAAGACAGAAGAAATGTTACGCATTCTATCCACCTTGGGTGGCTCGGGTATTATTTATGTTGGAACAAAGAAACTCACAGAACAAGTTACAGATAAACTCAGAACGAAGGGTTTCAAGGCTGGAGGATATCATGGTGGCATGGATAAGGAGAGAAGGGAAGTGGTGCAAAACCAATGGATTAATGGTAAGACCCCTATTATAGTTGCCACGAATGCCTTCGGAATGGGAATTGATAAATCGGACGTTCGTTTCGTGGTTCATTTTTCCATGCCGGGAACATTGGAAGCCTATATGCAGGAATCAGGCCGCGCAGGTCGTGATGGAAAAACGTCTTATTGCGTTGCCTTTTCCAATTATTCTGATGTGCGCTTACAGGAATTTTTTATCGTTAATGCCCATCCTCCAAAGGAAACGATAATTGGTATTTATCAATTTTTGCAATCCATCGGGAGACAAGATATTTATTTGACTCAAAAAGAAATTGCAGAGAAAGTCGGTACTGGAATTAAGGACTCGATGGTTGCCTCAAGTTTAGCAATTTTAGAGAAAGCAAATTTATTACAGCGGTTGAATCGACATGATCATCATTTAGAAATTGAATTACTCAATCGAGAGGCGTCGGTTCGGGGCTCTATTCAGAAAATGGTTTTTGAAAACTTATTGAAACGTATGACACCAGGTGATTCCGCACCATTTAAAATCCTGCCTGAACAATTAGAAAAAGGTTTATCAATTTCTCACGCTCAGCTTTCCACAGCTCTAATCGCCTTAGACAGCAAATCTATTTTACGTTATTTACCCCCATTTCGAGGACGCGGCGTTCGCCTGTTTGGGGAAAAGATACCGGTGAATCAATTGCCGGTAGATTTTAATTTGATCGAGGAACACCGTCAGTTTCAAATGGAAAAACTGGAAACGATGAAACTGTATTATTCAACCGGAGCATGCCGGCGGAAATATCTGTTAAACTATTTTGGTGAAACATTAGAAAGTGAGAACTGCAAGGGTTGTGATATTTGTTTGAATTGGGGGCCTAAAGAACACGCACCTGTTCAATTAAAACCACTTCCGGTTGATAACGAGGACCTTGTTTTAGATATTTTAAAGATTGTCCGGGAAATGAAACAATCGTTTGGCAGAGATGCAATTGCGAAAACATTGGCCGGATCCAAATCAAAGAATTTGCCAATTCAACTGAAAAACCATGTTATGTATGGTAAATATGAGAATTTCACACGAAAATTCACATCATCGGTCATTGATGAATTATTAGGACTTCAGTACATATTTAGGTCTTTCGGAATGTACCCCGCTGTGTATATCTCTCCCCAAGGGGAAGACGTTCTTAAGGGTTTAGCAGAAGTTCCAACTTTAAACGTGGTTCCCCAAGCTGGTAAAAGAGGGATTCAATCTAAACTTAAGCTGACCGAATCCCTGCAAATGACGTACGAACTGTATCTTGAAAATATATCCTTGGAAGAAATTGCTAAAAAAAGAGGCTTTGTTGAATCTACAATCGTGAATCACTTATGCATACTAAACGAATCAGACAAAGAAATTGATTTTACTCGATTTATTTCTGCGGAAAAAATCCCGGTTATTACGGAAGCAATTCGAAAAACGTTAAAACCATCCCTGGCCGCAATTCGGGCCAATATACCGGACGATGCAAATTGTACGTATAATGATATTAGAATGGTGCTGGTGGATCAGAAAAAACGAAAATAAAACAGTCAGAACATTCCAGTGGAACATTTCAAACTATCTCGCGGTTGGTCTCAAATCCATTTCCTTCATTTTGGATAAGTATTTTCGCGAAAAGATATTTGGCAATAAAATCTTCCAGTGTGCAAGAATAAAAACCCATTAAGTTTCACGCCATAATCTCCTATCGAAACCATGTCTATCTTTAATCGAGCCCAAGTCATTGATCAGAATTTCACAACCTTTGTGAAAGCAGGGAACCTGCCTCCCGGCCGGACCAGCATTTTCTTAACCCATACGAAAATTCGGCCGTCAGAACTGATCTCCATTTTTGAGTCGCAGGTCCTGAGCCGCCAAATGGACCTAAAAGCCCGTCTGTTAAAAGATGAAGGGAAATGCTTTTACACCATCGGCAGTTCGGGACATGAGGGGAATGCTGTTTTTGGCAAAGTGTTTCCTCACACCGATATGGCTTTTCTCCATTATCGCAGCGGCGCTTTTTTCATTGAGCGATCAAAACAAGTTCCGGGCACTTCGCCCATTTATGATATGGCTCTGTCATTCATGGCATCTTCTGAAGACCCCATCAGTGGCGGACGTCATAAAGTGATTGGAAGTAAGATGCTTAACATTCCGCCCCAGACCAGCACCATCGCCAGCCATCTGCCAAAAGCGGTTGGGACGGCCTTTTCGATTGATCGCGCCAGGGATTTGGACATCAAAGAAAGAGAACTTAAGGGTGACAGTATCGTCCTGTGCAGTTTTGGAGATGCCAGTGCAAACCATGCCACAGCTTTGAGTGCCATCAATACTGCCAGTTGGATCACCCACGTAGGTGGCCATGTGCCCATTATTTTTATTTGCGAAGATAACGAAATGGGAATTTCCGTCCCGACGGAAAATCACTGGATCCACGAATCATTTTCTTCCCGTCCGGGGATTGATTACATCGCTTGCGATGGTCTTCATCTCATTGATTTGATCATTAAATCTCAACGGGTTGAACATGATTGCAGGATAAACCGCACACCGATTTTTCTCCATATGAAAACAGTTCGTCTTATGGGACATGCCGGCTCAGACATTGAAGCGGGATACCGATCTTTATCTGATATTGAAGCCACTGAATTCAATGATCCGCTGCTTCATTCCGCACGGATTTTAATTGAGAATCAATGTTTATCCGCTGATGAAATATTGAACCTGTATGAATCTTATCGAACCCGGGTAAACCACGTTTTTGAAGCAGCCACCGACCGGCCGAAACTGGAAACAGCGAAAGGGGTCATGGCAACCATCACTGCCAACCGGAATGATAGAAATGTTCCTCCTCAACCCGGCAAAGGGTCAAGAAAGACACTTTTCGGCAAGGAGTACAAGCGCTTAGAACAACCTCAGCATATGGCCAAGCTTATCAATTATACATTGTCCGATATTCTGCTGCGCTACAGCAATACACTGGTTTTCGGTGAAGACGTGGCCCAGAAGGGCGGCGTTTATCATGTGACGGCAGACTTGTACAATCAGTTCGGTGTTCGGCGAGTATTTAATAGCCCCTTGGATGAAACATCTATCATCGGTTTTGGGATCGGTTTTGGACATAACGGATTTGTCCCCATTTCAGAGATTCAATTTTTGGCTTATCTCCATAATGCAGAAGACCAACTCCGGAGTGAAGCGGCCACCTTACCTTTCTTCAGTGAGGGCCAATTCACCAATCCAATGGTGCTGCGTATTCCCGGGTTGGCTTACCAAAAGGGATTCGGAGGACATTTCCATAATGACAATTCATTGGCAATTTTTCGCGATATTCCCGGAGTGATATTGGCGGTGCCGTCCAATGGAGCTGATGCGTCCAAGATGCTCCGAACTGTCGTTCGGGAAGCTCACGTAAACGGTCGTGTGATAGTATTTGTTGAGCCGATTGCATTATACATGGCCAAGGATCTTCATGAGCCTAAGGATGGGAAATGGAATTTCCAATATCCCGCCTTGGATGAAGAAATTCCGGTGGGGGAGTTTGCCGAATATGGAAAGGGGAAAGCACTCACTATAATTACCTATGGTAATGGATTGTACCTGTCGCTTCAAGCCCAAAAAGAGATTGAGAATAAATTAAAGAAAAAGATCAAAGTGATTGATTTGCGATGGTTATCGGACAATGATATACCAAAATTATTAAAAGTAATCGGCACCTGTGAAAACGTGCTCATCGTCGATGAATGCCGCCGAACCGGTTGTCATGGTGAGGGGCTATTGGCCCAATTAGTGAGTGATTCCAAAAAACCGCTAAATTTGAGACTCCATGCAGCGGAGGACAGTTTTATTTCTCTCGGCGTTGCGGCTACGGCAACGTTGCCAAGTAAAGAATCCATTATTCAAAATGCTTTGGAATTGGTGAATGGGTAAGGAACGCATTGTCGTAATCTGCCCCGGACGGGGAACCTACTCGCGGGAGACTTCCGGTTATCTTAAAATCCACGGCACAACTGCCCAATCACAGATCACGTGGATGGATGAACATCGTAAAAATGAAGGACTCCTAACATTATCTGAATTGGATAGTCAACCCTTCAAAACTAAGGTTCACATGAGGGGTGAAAATGCATCACCATTGATATATGCTTGTAGTTTGTCGGACTTTTTATCCATCGATCGGAGCAAATATGAGATAGTTGCCATCACCGGGAATTCTATGGGTTGGTATATTGCCCTGGCTTTGGGTGGTGCACTATCGAATGAAAATGCTTTTTCCCTGATTAATACCATGGGATCTATGATGTCTGAAGGAATCATCGGCGGACAGATTATTCACCCTATTGTGGGCGAAAACTGGCAAGTGGATGAGGTCAAAACGAAAGCGGTATTGAATGAGGTTGAAAAGGCCGGTGCTTATGTTTCCATTCGTCTTGGAGGATATGTGGTAATTGGCGGTGAACAGAAATCATTGAATACACTTTTGAAAAAACTCACCACTGATGATAAATATCCCTTTCAAATTCCGTTCCATGCGGCCTTTCATACACCCTTATTGGAGTCAGTCTCTAAAAAAGCATTCGGACTTTTATCTGAATTGCTTTTCCAAAAACCAGCCATTCCATTGGTAGATGGGCGGGGACATATTTGGTCACCTTTCAGCACAGAAACACAGGAATTATATCAATACACTTTGGGAATCCAAGTGACACGAACCTACGATTTTACCACATCAGTTACCGTTGCTATGAAAGAATTTTGTCCCGATAAATTGGTTTTGCTGGGTCCGGGAAATACGCTGGGAGGATCCATTGGACAGATCATGATTCAAAACAATTGGCTGAATGTGGATTCGAAAAAAGCGTTCACAAATCGTCAGAATAAAGAGCCATATCTTATCTCAATGGGAATGGAAGATCAGCGGGAGATCGTTTCGAAATAAGGAAATGAATACCGTAATTTCAAACGCTAATTTTAAAGGAAAGTCATGAAAGCATTAGGACCCGATTTTTACAACATTACCGATCTCCTCTCCGAAGAAGAATTGCTGATACAACAGACGGCCTACGATTTTGTACAAACAGAGTTTATGCCCGTGATCAATGAACATTATGAGAATTCGACATTCCCCATGGAAATAGTTCCCAAACTGGGTGAACTTGGATTTATGGGTTCTTCTCTCCCTGAAGAATCCGGCGGTGCGGGTGTATCCAATGTTGCTTATGGTTTAATTCTCCATGAACTGGAAAGAGGTGATTCTGGCCTCCGTTCTTTTGCCAGCGTGCAAGGGGCATTGGTTATGTATCCTATCCATGCTTATGGCTCCGATGAGCAAAAATCCAAATGGCTCCCAGGCTTAGGTGCAGGCACCAAGATTGGCTGCTTTGGACTGACAGAACCTAACTTTGGTTCCAATCCGGGCGGTATGGCTACTCGCTGCAAAAAAGACGGCGATGGTTGGATAATCAACGGCAATAAAATGTGGATCACCAATGGATCATTGGCGGATGTGGCGGTGGTTTGGGCTCGGGACGAAGTCGGTATCGTCCGGGGGTTTCTGTTGGAAAAGGGGATGGAAGGATTCACCTCCAGCGACATCCACGGAAAATTGAGCTTGCGAGCTTCGGTCACATCTGAACTTTCTATGGTTAATGTCCGTATTCCTGATTCTGCGCGACTGCCAAATGTTGAAGGATTAAAAGGGCCATTGGGCTGCTTAACTCAAGCCCGATACGGCATCTCCTGGGGTATGGTCGGGTGTGCTGCGGACTGCTATAATACGGCCCTGGAATACTCAAAAGAACGGAAACAATTTTCCAAGCCTATTGGCGGATACCAACTGACCCAGGCCAAACTAGCCGAAATGGTCACTCGGATCACCGAAGCGCAGCTTTTAGTGTATCGCCTGGGACGGTTGAAGGATGAAGGTAAAATGACATTTCAGCAGGTATCCATGGCGAAGCGAAATAATTGCGTATTGGCTCGTGATGTGGCTCGCATGGCACGGGGAATTTTGGGAGCAAACGGCATTACAGAAGATTATTCTCCCATGCGCCACATGGCCAATATCGAATCGGTCTATACCTATGAAGGCACCCACGAAATGCATACGCTGATTTTAGGTCAGGAAGTGACAGGAATGGCTGCCTACGATTCGTAACAATTAACCCTGCGAAGGTTTTAAAACCTTCGCAGGGTTTTTACATTATCTTGGTTACTTTAACATTCCAACTAAATTTGCTAAAGTATTGGATAAATTATGGGATACAATTGAAGGAATTATACTTTTACTTTTAATGACCATCCATCCCCAAGTTGATTCCAGAATAAATGTTTTTATTAAATACATTAAATTTTAATTTCCATTCGGGATTTAGGCGTAATGCGTGGATCATTCCGAATAAAAGCCCATTTATCCAAATGGAAGGGTGGGTTATTTCTACTTTGAATATTTTTATTTTTTCTGACATAACAGATGATAAAATTCCTAACATAATTCCCCGATAGGCTATTTCTTCATCTATTCCGGGAAGGGTTAATTGAAAAGGTAATGTTTCCAAATTCCAACTTTTATAATAAAACAAAATCCCTTCTGTAATGGCAATGATGGAGATAATAGCCATAACTATATATACCTTCCTTTGAGATGCCTTTTCTTGCCTGAATCTGATAAAGTGATACGGTTGAAACCAATCCTTAAAATAGAAATAGAAAATTAAGGATCCAACAACGGCTAATATTTTCCCAGACCAATTCCAATAATAATTGATAAATTGAAAGGAGGAAAAGTATAAAGGTAGGTTTAAGAGTAGTTGATTACTGATAAAATAAAAGATAAACAATAATACGAGTTTTTTACTCCTTTCATTTCCTTTATTTCTGAAAATATATATAAACGGAAGTACAGTAAATAGATGGATTAAAATTTCTAATAATGCTTTATTCATTTTTCCCGACAGGGTGATATTTACAAATTTTCTTTAGAGATCAATCTCAATCAATAAGGTTCTCATTAAATTTATAAAGTAGAGACATGGCATCCTACGTTTCTACTTTATAAATTGCACCCCAGAATCAAGAAAGGGATGATCATGTATGAACCTACTATTAACTATCTAGCCGTACTAGTTTCGGCAGTTGTTTTTTTCATCATCGGTGGGTTATGGTATTCACCAATTATGTTTGCAAATTCATGGATTAAAGAAATTGGGCTATCTGACGAACAGGTTAAAGCAATGAAAGAAAAGGGTCCCGGTGCAAAACCATTTATTATTTCATTCGTCGGTGGCCTGGTCATGGCATTTGTCACAGCTCACATGGTTGATTTCATGAAAGTTGTATTCGGCGATTCCGGTATGTCAAATCTGGCGATTGGATTGACGACTGCTTTCTGGATGTGGCTGGGATACATTGCCACCTACACCTTAAACTCCGTCGCTTATGAAAACAAATCATGGAAATTGTACTTTATCAATAACGGTTATCAAATCGTAGGATTATTCGTCATGGGTGGAATTCTGGGAGTGTGGACTTGAAGCGTAGAGATTTTATAAAAACGAGCGCCATTGGATTGGCGGCACCATCAGCGGTTTTCGGTGGAACAAAGATGAGCACCAATAAAAATGACCCAATCATTCTCTCCACATGGAGTCACGGACTACCAGCCAACGACGCGGGATTAGAGGTATTTCAAAAAGGGGGTAATGCCATGGATGCAGCCGAAGCGGGCGCCCGTATTCCCGAAGCGGATCCGAAAAGTACATCCGTCGGTTTTGGCGGTCTGCCGGATGAACAGGGGAATGTGACTCTGGATGCCTGCGTTATGGATTCAACAGGCAATGCCGGGTCAGTCGCTTTTATCCAGAATATTAAACATCCTGTGTCCGTGGCGCGAAAAGTCATGGAAGAAACCAAACATGTGATGCTGGTAGGTGAAGGGGCGAGGCAATTCGCCGTTTCCCAAGGGTTTGAAGAAATGGATCTCCTCACTGAGGGATCCAAAAAGGAATGGGAGAAGTGGAAGAAAAAACGACGTGAAATGAGGCCCCATGAAACACACGACACGATTTCTGTATTAGCGCAGGATAATAATGGCGACTTAGCCGGCGCATGTACTACCAGCGGTTGGGCGTATAAAATGCACGGCCGAGTGGGAGACAGCCCGATCATCGGGGCCGGACTTTATGTGGATAATGAAGTGGGCTGCGCCGGAGGAACTGGACTCGGTGAAGAAGTGATTAAAACTGCCGGTAGCTTTCTCGTTGTAGAATTTATGCGGCAAGGGTACGACCCAACTGCTGCCTGCGAAGAAGCCTTAAAACGGGTGATTAAAAGGCATAATGGAAATCCTGATTTTCAGATCGCCTACATCGCCATCCGGAAAGATGGAATGATTGGCTCTGCCTGTATCAAGTGGAACTTTGAATATGCCTTGGCAAGAGGTGGCGCTAATACACTACATGAGGTAAAGGGGTTGATCTAATAATTCTTTCGTCCGATCTTGCAGATATTCATGTGTTATGTTCCATAGAGAACACGATAGTCCCCAATCTTTGTTCAGTCTCTACTCTTTGATGAGCTTCGGCAGCTTGCTCCATCGGATAGATTTTATCGACGACTGATTTAATTTTGCCCTCCTCAATCATTCCCTTAAGTGCCAGCAGTTCTTCTTCCTTTTCTCCGGCAAATACAAAAATCGATGTCTTACCAGTAAACTTAGACGTCAGGACAGACCTGAACATGTCTGTCATACGCGGATTTGCCATCAGATAACGCCCCTTGGGGTTGAGTGCTTTAACGCAATCGGAATAGGAATTTTGGGCAACCATGTCAAAAATCACATCATAGGTTTGGCCGCTTTTTGAGAAATCTTCTTTGGTATAATCGAAGAAATGGTCAGCACCAATCCGGCGCAGCATTTCCTCCTTGATAGTGCTGTCGACGGCTGTCACCTCGGCCCCCATTGCTTTGGCAATCTGCACTCCAAAAGTGCCGATGCTTCCGCCGGCACCGTTTACCAAAACTTTTTCCCCATTTTGGATATTCGCTTTTCTCAAAAAATGAAGTGCATTCAGCCCTCCCAAAGGCACCGCTGCCGATTCTTCAAAGCTCATGTTGTTCGGCTTCGGTACAATTGTGTAACTGTCGGGCAGGCTCACATAGTCCCCATATCCGCCCATCCGAAGACCGGCACTCCCGAAAACCTGATTCCCCTTCATAAACTTTGATACGTCTTTGCCGACGGATTCGACTTTCCCCGCAAAATACATTCCCAACACCTGTCTCATTGGTGTGATGAGTCCCATCGCAACTCGCAAGGGGAGCCAAAACCACTTCACCGCGAAGTTGAAACTTCGCATTTCACAGTCAGACTTCGTTGCCTCTGCCGCGTGAACTTTTATCAAGACTTCATTCTCCTTTGGAACGGGCTTTTCTACCTCTTTAACCTGAAGAACATCCGGTGGGCCGTATTTTGTGTACACAATTGCTTTCATGAGATTGTTTTCCACATCATTTATCATTTCCATATAAATATTCAGCCGCGGCTACGCCTATTTTTCTATATGAGTGTCCCACGTTTTTAATAATAACTTTTTCCCATAATAATTCGAATTGGAGCTGTTTTGATTCGTCCATTGCTGCTTGGTAAAAGAAATTGCCTCTTTGCAATCTTCCCGCTCCTTGTTTCTTCGCTTCACGTGTTTTTCTCAAATGCCCTCGGGTCTCATATTCGTTATCAAGTTCACCCAGCATAATCACTAAGTTTATACCGAATGATTTTCCCAAGTCCTCATTTACCACCGGGGTTTTTTTCAGACCATATGGGAATTTTTTACCAAAATCCGGGAGCGTATACCAACCCGAGTTTGCGGCCACAATACGATTTGCTTTAGAATTCGGATAAAATAATGCAAGGCGGTGTGCTATTTGTCCACCTGCAGAATGACCAAAGATATCATACCTTTTTTCAGTAGATCCTAATTTTTTTGTGGCAATATCAAAAATCCGGTCAAAGTCTTGAAAAATCCAATCTTTTGGGTTTGAATTGATTGTAAAAAATGAGGTAAAAAGAGATGACTTGGCCATTCCGCCCATATTATAGCTTGCAGGTCCTGGGTAGTATTTTTTTGAATAGGATGGTGATAAAACCAACAAATCATACTTTTCGGAAAGTTCAATCCATGAATCGCGATAAGTGTCACCATTTCTACCACCGCCCGGAATTACCATGATTACTTCAAAATGAGGTTTATAATCAATTGGTTTATAATAAAAAACCTTAATTGTGTCTTTTTCGTGGTTTCCCCCTCCCGGAATTTTGAAACTACCTGAACCTGTTCCGATTATTATTTCATTTGTAAAAACTTTATTTATAATAACCGTTTGGCCATTTGACGATTGTGGGTACAAGAAATCTTTGAAAATTGTTAACGAACAAATTATTAAGACTGAAAATATTCGAATCATATTAAACTGATTTTATTGTGCATAACGGTTAGTGGATGAATAGTCACGAGTTTAAAACTACGTATTTTTCCGATAAGTTCTTTAATTACTTGGAAGAACAATTTTTCAGTTTCAGTCATTAGACGGTTCTGTATGAATTTCTAGTAAATTGGGCAGTCTTTGTAAAATGCTCTGATCTCTGGATTTAGCACAAATCGCACTGTTTGCTATATACAGTGTTGGTAACTGACTTTTCCGCACACCATATCTAATACAATTTCATAACTATTGAAGAAGTGAGGTATGGATTATCAAATTCGATTAATTCTCCAGTTTCCTTATCAGGAATTGGAAATAATCTTGCTGATAATGCCTTATTAAAATATTTTATCGATAAGGTAGCCACGTCTCGATAAACTCCCTCAATTGTTTCTTTCGAGGTATTTCCTGGTATCGGAATTACATCCAACCCTGTTCCTGATACGGATGAAAATAGCAATAATTCTTCAACCGTATAATTTCCCTCCATTGCTCTTTTAGCCAAAGTTTTGTCCTCGATAACAGGAAGCATTAATCCAGAATAACCACAGGATTTAATATCTAGATTTTTGATAACCTTTGTAATTATTGCACAGGCGCTTAATGTCGTTGAACTTCCGAACGGCTTTTTGGTTAGTGCCTCAATCGCTTCTCCGATGCTTGCATCTAATCCGGGAGCTGGTGAAGTATCAATGCCATCATATTTCCATTCTGCAGATTGTATTTTATTGGCTAACAATTCGATTGGTTTCATTTGAACTTCTAGTTCATTCTTTAGATTAGCTTCGGCATTTTCCCAATTCGATTTTTTAAATACTCGTGTTATTACGTTCGGATATTCTAATCCGATTGCAAAACTGTTGGCACCACGATGAAATGCGGCTGGAAAGAAGGGAATTCCATTAGGGCAGTTTGCGGACGCCGTGAATCTAAAGTTTGCTTCTCCTCCTTTACCGTTTACGGATAACGCCTTACAAATCTCGGCAGCGGTTTTAATAGATTTATTGTGTATTCCGAATTGCTCCGAAGATATAGGAATACTAAAATTTATGTTAGAGGTCTTTGCTATTAATCGTACGGTCCAATTAGCAAGCTCGGAATTATATTGATTTCCATCGATTAATTGTCCAATCGCTAAACTGATGTTGTTTTTAACTAATATCTCATCAATCTTTACTAATTGCTTAATGGTTTGTTCAGTTGGTTTTCCAAAAATCAGTTCGTGTAGATTTTGAGTTGATATTCTAACAGTCTGAACTTCATAACCACTTTCTACAAACTTTTGCTTTGATTTTTTCAAAAAAGCGATAGCATGATGGATTGAAGTGGTATCTGAAAGATTATTTAAGGATACGCCAGCCGTTATTGTCCGTATTCTGAAATCGAATGACTTATCAGGTTTCCCGGCACCAATGAACAAAATTAGAATTATTGGGAGTATAAATAGTTTGTTTATTTTCATCATGTCAGTTATTTCGCTTGTTGCCAATGTCTTGCTAAACCCAATTATTACGTTTAGCGGGTTTGAAACTACACATTGCCAGACCTAAATTTCAAAAGCCAGTATTAAAGATTATAGAGTCCTCCATTCAGATAAACCTTAAAAATAACATGTTCGAATCTCTCACCAACTACTTCGTCCCCAAAACAAAAGAATCGGCCCTAATTTACCGAACTAAAATCGGGGTATTCCAGGGGTGGATTTCCGTTTTTGTTAACAGTATTTTATTCATCCTCAAATTAGCCATCGGAATTATGGTGGGTGCTGTCAGTGTTATCGCCGATGCCATTCACACATTGTCTGATGTTGTCTCATCTGCCGTTGTGATCTGGGGTTTCCGGCAGGCAGAAAAACCGGCGGATGTGGAACATCCATATGGCCATGGAAGGGCCGAATACATTGCCACCTTGATCATTGCTATTCTGTTAAGTGTCGCCGGAATCGAATTCATCGAAGTGGCTATTGACCGTATCCGGCATCCCGAGGTGGTGGAAGCTCAATGGTGGATGGTGGTTGTCCTTTCAGCGACCATTTTATTGAAAGAACTCACAGCACGTTATGCCGAATTCCTTTCCTCTAAAATTGCCTCTGGAACACTCCATGCTGATGCTTGGCATCATCGTACCGACGCTATTTCCAGCCTTCTGGTGGTGGTTGCTATGATTGCGGGCATCTATGGCTATCCGGCAGTAGATGGCTGGGCCGGATTGGGCGTGGCGCTGTTTTTAATTTACACTGGTTTTGAGATCGCCAGGGATGCGGTGGATGATCTCATTGGAAAACCGCCCACGACGGAAGAAGTGGAAAATATCAGACAAATTGTTATGAGCGTAGACAGGGTATTAGGTGCCCATGACATTACTGTTCACAGTTACGGCCACGATAAATTTGCCAGTGTTCATGTTGAAATTGATGCAGATGAAACCACCGCCGTAGCCCACGACATTTCAGAAGAAGTGGAAAGCAGAATCCAAAAAGTATTTGGCGTCGAGCCCACTGTTCACATGGATCCGGTTCATCCTAAAGATCCAATGGTGCATGAGATCACCACCTACTTGAATCAAACTTGGTCGGGAGATGATCGCATTACAGATTTTCATGATATTCGTGTAGTTAAAACTGAAAGCCACCATGTGATTTTATTTGGGGTAAATATGAAGGTGGGGATGAGACAAAACCAGATTGTAGAATGTTGTCAATCTCTGGAAGAAAATTTGCGGCGAAAATTTAATGGATATGAAGTCAATATTAAGGTATCGCCTTTATACCGGTTTTAATCTGGTTCCCGGAATAAGAAAAAATATAGCTTAAGCGTCGTTACTCAGGTTTATTGGATTTCTCCCGAATGATATTCAACTTGTTTCCCGTCTATTTCTAATATTGCAGATCCGGATTCGCCCAGGGATTTAAAAATCCCCCGAACAATTTCATCACCGTTATGGAATCGAACTTCTTCATTCATATGTCCACACGCAGCTTCCCATTCTGATTGAATCACATTCGTATTTTCAGGTAATTCGTCAATAAGCGTTTCAAGCTCATTCAATATTTCAGCAAGAATCCTTTCCCGTTGATAAAATTTTCCCGAAGTGATATGCATGGAAGTGGCACTGGATTTGAGCACTTCATCCATGTCCTCCGTGGCCTCATTCACGTTGAGCCCTATACCAATGACGGCTGTTTCTAATGTGCTGCTCTTCACTTTGGATTCACACAGGATTCCACCCAGTTTTTTCCCCTTCAATATTAGGTCATTTGGCCATTTGAGTTTGAGGGATGTGTGGAATTGAAGTAGTGTTTTTTGAACGGCGATTCCAGTAAGGATGGGCAGCCATCCCGAGAGATTTGCTTTGAGCCGGGGATAAAGTATAACGGAAAAAGTGAGGCTTTTATCTGGAGAGGCAAACCATTTGCGATCGGAACGACCTCTACCACTGAACTGATTGTCAGTAACAACAAGGGTGCCCGATGGAGTGCCCTCAGCGATGATTTCCCAAGCTTCGCTATTGGTGGACTCAAGCCGGGTATAATATTCAATCTGCCGACCAAGAATCCTGGTTTTAAGGTTGGCCTGGACCAGATTGGTGAACAGCATTTAATCCTAAGCGTTGGGGTCTAATTTCTCCCGCAATTTCAAAATCATACCGGGATTCAACACACCGGCATTGGTTTTGATAGTATCTTCATTATCCCAAAGCAGAATGATCCAGGATTTTGCATCGCCATATTTATTTCCGGCAATATTCCAAAGATTATCACCGGGCTGAACTTGGTATTCAGTATAAGTAAGTTCGACAGTTTTAGCGGAAAGACGTTCTTTCTGAAGATTCAGGAAATGGTAGGGATAAATAATATTAGGATTGTCACCAATTTCATTTTTATTCCATGCATAGATTTGGCGCCACAGACGAAAATCACCATATTCTTTTTTGGCAATTTTGATCAGGAAGTCACCAGGCTCGACCATATATTTTTCCCAAGCAAATTCAGGGAATAAAACTTCCGGGTCAATCTTGATTTCATGTTTGGGTTTTTCCGAAACAATTTTTTTATCCTTATCTACATCAGGAGCTGGTCCGTGCTCCAGGGTATCCATCGGACTGTTTTCTTCAACAACCTCCGATTCGGAAATTGACGACGAAGCTGATTCTACTTTCGGTTCTGAAGCAGCAAAAGTGGCCTCTTGCGATTTAGGAAGTTTCGCCCGCTCAACTTCGTTTGAAGTTACTGCAGGTTCTGTATCTTGGAGTTCCAGTGGAGGAGCAGTTTGCTTCCCGCAGGACACAATAAAAAGGAGTAACACACTCGCGAAGATTTTTTTCATGAATTAGGCCTTGATCGTTAAAAAGTGTTAATAATTAAGCTTGAGCTTTATACTACTCAGATAACTGAAACTGGTTCCAAATTGAAATAAAATGAACCAATTAGCACTGAAATATTAAAAGAAAGTGAAAATATATAAAATGTAAATTATTTTTAATTTCTAAATAAGAAGTGTTGGATGGGTGTCAAAAAATCATTGATAATTCAATATTATATAGAGTTTTTCTATCGAAATTACACGCCTCGTCATTATAATTGGGGCGGTATAGTCATTTTTGTTTTGAGTATTTCGAAGCATGAGTCCACTCCGGAAAGGTAATTTGGGGATAAACCCCCTATTTTTAAGAATGATCCCACCGCCCTAAGGGACGGTGTAAGTGCTGTATTATCAATATTAAAAGGCGACCCGTTATTTCCGTCTACAATTCTACGGCGAATAAATATGGCGGGAAAACGAAAGAAAACAAAAACACAGGGGGTTTAACCCCTTTCCGTAGTGGGCTCAAAGCATTTTAAATACATTGTTATTCAAATAGGAGTTATGATATGAAATTACGTTTTCTATGTTAGAATTCACCAAATACAGATCGTAAGGTATCGGCCACTTCTCCGAGTGTGCATTCAGCTCGGACGCAATCAATGATTACGGGCATCAGATTCTCACTGCTTTTTGTCTTCGTTTGAAGGATATCTAATTTGGTTTTTACCGTCCCATTATCACGTTTGCTTTTGAGCGATTTAACACCTTCAATTTGTTGGCGTACCGATGCTTGATTGATTTCCTGCAACTGTGTTTCCGGTTCATCATTTTCTATAAAACTGTTCACACCCACAATTTTTTGATCTTTACTATCGATAGTTTTCTGGTATTCATAGGCACTATTGGCAATTTCATTTTGAACCCACCCTGCCTCAATCGCTGAAATTGCCCCACCCCTCTTGTCAATTTCCTCGATAATGGATACGGCTTCCGTTTCCAAGTCTGCTGTAAGTTTCTCGATCACTTCACTGCCCCCCAGCGGATCGACAAATTCTGTAACCCCCGATTCATGAGCGATGATCTGTTGGGTTCGAAGCGCGAGTTTTGCTGAATGGTCTGTGGGCAATGCCAAAGCTTCATCGAAGGCATTGGTATGAAGTGATTGTGTGCCACCCAGAACAGCAGACAGAGCCTGAATTGTGGTTCGTACAACATTATTATCTACTTGCTGGGCAGTAAGGGTGGAACCACCAGTCTGGGTGTGAAACCGACAAAGCATGGCTTTTTCATTAGTCGCACCAAACCGATCTTTCATGATTTTAGCCCACAAACCGCGTGCTGCCCGAAATTTAGCCACTTCGGTTAGGAAATCATTATGGGCGTTAAAAAAGAAAGATAACCGTTTACCAAATTCATCGACCTGTAATCCTGTATCGATAGCAGCCTGAACATAGGCGATTCCATTGGCGATGGTGAAAGCCAGTTCCTGGGCAGCGGTGGAGCCGGCCTCACGAATATGGTATCCTGATATGGATATAGTATTCCACTTGGGGACGTGGTCCGCGCAAAAAGCAAAAACATCCGTAACCAGCCGCATGGATGCTTCCGGAGGGTAGATATAGGTCCCACGGGCAATGTATTCTTTTAAAATATCATTTTGAATTGTACCATTCAAATTATCTGCTGAGATGCCTTTCTTTTCTGCCGACACAATGTAAAGCGCCAACAAGGTAGCGGCAGTGGCATTGATCGTCATAGAAGTAGAAACTTGATTAAAAGGTATGTCCTTAAATAATCGATCTATATCTTGAATTGACGAAATGGGGACACCTACTTTTCCGACTTCACCTTCGGCCATAGGATGATCAGAATCATAGCCAATTTGGGTAGGAAGGTCGAAAGCAACCGAAAGTCCTGAGACACCCTGATCCAATAAATAACGATAACGCCGGTTAGATTCTTCTGCAGATGTAAATCCGGCATATTGTCGCATGGTCCACAGACGGTCTTTATACATATTAGGATAAATGCCTCGGGTGAAGGGAAACTGCCCGGCTTTTTCAGCCATTATTTCATTCCGCGTTCTTTTTTAATATTATGGTACGCATCATTCACTGCTTTGAATTTTTCTTCTGCTAAGTTCTTTAGATCATCGCCCAAATGTGCCACTTTATCCGGGTGGTATTTTGTGGCCATTTTTCGGTAGGCTTTTTTCACTTCACTGTCAGAAGCTGTTACTTTCACTTCGAGAATTGTATAATCGGAAAGAGTGTTCCTGAAAAACATTGCTTTAATAGAATCAAAATCAGGCTCATTGATATTCAAATAGCGGGCGATTGTATGAATAACTTTGACCTCGTCGGGATGAACATGGCCATCTGCTTTCGATAGCCCGAATAAAACATGGATCAATTCCAAGCGACTGGAATGATCCATAGATCGAACAATTTGACGACAGACATCTCGCAGGGGATAATCCTGTTTTACAATGTCTTTAAAGAGGGTCATGAAATCCTGGACTTGATTTCGGTTGAATTGCTTCGACAGGAATTGCTTCACATAATCCAATTCTGTTTTCAATAATTGTTTGTCAGCCTTCATCACAGCACCAAACAAAACCAGCAAAGAAACAATGAAATCTCCCCCCTGTGTTTGTGGATAGGCCCGTGATTGGTAAGCACCCCCGTATGATGAAAAACCTGAGCCTCCCTGCTGATTAGACATGCTTGCTAATGAATAGCCTATAATGGCACCAATAGGTCCCCCGAGGGCCCATCCGAGGCCGCCCCATAACATTTTTTTACCGACACTCACTTAATTTTATCCTTTCAAGAGTTGGCGAAGTTAATACTATTTTCTTTCTCTTTAGAATGCAGAAGAAACCTACGTAAACGAATTTTGGAAGTTTCAAAGAAAATAAAAGCCGCCTTATGGTGGAATCGCTTCCGAACCAAAAAGGATTTGGAATCAGACACAATGTCTCTTTCAGTCAATGGTCGGCGGGCGCGACGATTTCTAATTATTCTACCCGAACATACAACGCAATCTGATTTAGCTAAACGATTTGTATTTGCCGTTCGGAATGCAGTTGGTCCTGTAGGAGTAAGCCAAATACGAATACTTGGTCCGGCCAATGTTGGAAACCTTTTAAACCTGGAAGAATTCCATGATTTTATTTTATACAATGAAGCGGACTTAAATCGTTGGGGTCTTCCGGGGAAAGAGTTGGTTTGGGCCTGCCAACGAATTCATGTTGATGCTGTTATGGATTTAAATCAGGAATTTGCACCTGTTTCAGCTACGATTTGTTCGACAGTGAGGGCACCATTAAAAGTGGGATTCTATAGTGAAGAAGGTGAAAATTATTTTAATATAATGATCCGGCAACATGGAACTGATTTGACTGAGAGTGGTTTTAAGGAAATATTTCAAATACTAGGAATATGATGAATATATATGTTTATGAAGACCAATCGGCGATGAATTTTGACCCGATTTCATGCACTAGAGCGACCTTCGACATTCGTATAGGGGCTGAGACCTTCCTGGAACGGATTCAATCCATCTTTCCCGACGGAGAAATTTCTCTTTTTGTTCGGGACGAAATGAAAGATGTAACAAAAGAAAAGCATCCTGTTTGTGCCGTTAATCCAAATTCCGTCGATAAAGGTTTGTGGCTGTCGGGAAACATTGTTTGGGATAAGTTAGATGTTGAAGCGCTTGTTAAAGAAAATTTGACCTTTTTTTCAGGTGATGCCGTCGTTGGTGCCAATGTATCAAAAAGCGTCGGGAATGAATGGCTTGGCCAGGGAGGCCCAATACACATGGATCCGCCAACTGAAAATAAAGCAGAGGTTAAATCTGTTTGTTGTCAATATCTGTGGGATATAATCAATCAGCTGCCGCGTACAATTTTGACTGAGTCGCGGCAATGTGAAAACAGGGTAGACCCATCAAATTATCCAGATACAGTTTTTATAAATCCGGATCAAGTTTTTGTTGGTGATGCAACTATTCAGCCAACTGCTTTAATCAATGCTGAAAAAGGTCCCGTCATTATTGATGAGGGTGCCATGATTCATGGTCAGACATATTTAGAAGGCCCCCTGTATATCGGTCGTAATACCATGATTAAACCGTTTACCCAAATCAAAAATTCTGCGATCGGACCGGTCTGTAAAATCGGCGGTGAAATAAGTAATGTCATTATCCAGGGATATACCAATAAGGAGCACGACGGACATTTGGGCGATGCATTCTCGGGTGAGTGGGTCACGCTTGGGGCAGGTACCCAAAATAGCAATTTGAAGAATAATTATGCATCCGTAAAAGTGCAAATTGACGGGAAGAGTGTCGATACGGGATCCTTACATGTTGGTTGCTTTATCGGAGACCATGTGAAGACAGCCATCGGAACTGTCATGAATACCGGAACGGTTATTGGAACAGGGTCCATGATCGCAACTAATGGATTCCCGCCGAAGACGATTCGTCCTTTTACCTGGTATGTGAATGGCAAACACAGAAAAGTAATGCTTGACAAGTTCTTTGAAACGGCATATCATGTAAAAGAAAGAAGGGAGCAGAGGCTCAGTGAGACAGAAAAATCATTGATGAAAAAATTGCAAAATGACAGGTGAAAAAACGTTGCTGAGTGAAATGACTCCCATTATATTCGTGTCCCATTTTAGAGGAAAAAATTCATGTTAGAAGGTATAATTTGCCCTGTATGCGAGGCCACTATTGATGAGGTGGATTTAAAAGAATCGCTTACGTGCAAAAATTGTAAAACTGATCTTAAAGACAGAAAGTTTCTGGACTTCCTGGAATTTCTGATGGCCAATGGTTTAGTGGAAGACTTGGACTTCTTCGATCAAAAGGTGTACAGCGAAGATGTAGAACGTCTTGAACCGGATGATGAGGAAGATGTTGATCCAGCTGAATTTGAGAAGAAAAAGGATATCTTTAGTTTATATGAAGGTGAAATGGAAATGTATAAGCAAAAGGCTGAAGATGAAGAAATCAAAGGCTATGAAGATTTCGAAGGTATCGAAGAGGAATGGGAAGATTTCAACCAAAGGGATTTTAAAAGTCCCAATAAAAATTCTTAATTATGGCAGAAAATAAAAACGTCCAACAGATAAATATCGAGCTCACCCAAGAAGTGAGTGAGGGTGAATATGCCAATTTTGTTATAGTCACTCATTCGCCGGCAGAATTCGTTTTAGACTTCACAAAAATTCTCCCGGGTGTCACAAAAGCCCGCGTTCATTCGAGGGTGATTATGGCGCCTCAACATGCCAAAGCTTTTTTAGCGGCACTGGGAGATAACATAAAAAAGTTTGAACAAAAAAATGGAGAAATCACCTCACCATCTCAGGATGGGTTTGGCGATTATCCGGCTACACCACCCGAGGGATCACTGCCGAATTAGTAAACCACCCATTTTGCGCCCCGCTTTAATTCCCTCATTTTAATTATAACCCATAGGCTGAGGACAGACCAAGTCAAACCGTAGCCCAATAATCCGCCGAAAATGATATCCGCCGGATAATGAACCCCCACGTATACGCGGCTGAAGGCCACCAAAGACGCAATTATAAAATAACTTTTTTTATAGCGGGGATAGAAATAGGCAAAGACCACCGCTGCTGCAAATATGTTTGCAGCATGGGAAGACACAAATCCGTACTTGCCTCCTTTACCCATTAGTATTCGTATCCCTTCTGTTAATTCATGACTGGGTCTAAGCCGTCCAAAAAATGGTTTAAGGATCTGGGCCGATGTGGCATCTGTCAGACCGACGGCAATGATCAAAATAACAGCAGTAATCTGGCCTCGACGACCCCCTTTGATCGCTAGGAACAGGACGATTCCCAAGATGGGTATAGCCCAGATATCCTGATTGGTTATGATCGGCATAACAAAATCGAAGAGGGGATTGGCAGTGGTCGTATTGAAAAATCGAAAAATTGCTTTATCGATATTTATTATGAAATCTAACATGCATGAAATTTAACCACTATTCTCCTTCAATAGAGGCTCGTAAAATAAATTACTATTGTGAAGAAGAAAGACGGAATGCAACAATGAATGCTTGCCCGCCATATGGCGGATGAAAATTGTTGCTGCGCAATTGTTAAGAAATGATTCGCTGTCTGCCTAGACTGATGCATCGACAGACAAAGGCTTATCATTTCAATCCTCCAACAGGAAAGCCCACCCATACTCTATGAAGGCGTACCGGGTGAATTCTCTGGAAAACTACTTGGTTTTTTGTGTGGTGATACGAATCAACCGGACAATTGAATTTTCTTATAAAAAACACTTGCCCGACGAGAAATGCTGAGATAATTTTTACTCTACTTTAGGCAGGACCGTGACACAAGAAGACTGGTTGTTCCCCCGCTCCCAGGATTCCTACGGTCCTGCTTCTGTTTTACAGAACAAAAAAAAGTCCCCGGAATTTACCGAGGACTTTTTTTTGTCGAAAAATTGGGTTAGGGGGTATTTCTAAAAGCGGGCGTTGAGCTTTAAAGTAATATGGCGTCCCATTTTAGGTCCGCCGACAATCTCACGGTGAAAATTACCATTGAGGTTATTTATGTTCAGGAGCAAGTTATATCGCTTGCCAAAGTGGTACCCGACCATGGTATCGATTACAAAGTATTCTTTAATAATGCCGTAATGCACACCGGCTGCCCATTCAAACTCCGGAATGTATCGAAACCCAATATTCCCGTGAAATCCTCGGTCTGAATTATAGGCGATTTTTGCGTTAATTTTAAACTTAGGCGCATTGATTGGATCATAATCTTTAGTTAAAAAATTCCAGAACCTGGTTTTCCCTAAAAAGGAAAAATTCACATCAGCGGTTAATTGAGGGGTAATAAAAGTATAAATACTGGCGTCAATGCCCCATAAGTTCACAGCACCATAGTTGATATTGGTCAGCATTAAGTTCACCGGATTATCAAAATCAACGCTATCATCTGTCCACCATGCTCCTAATGTATCTCCTGTTGATGTTTTAATAAGTTCTGTTCCCGGACGTTCTTCTCGCGGGGGATCGAAAAATCCTTCAGGAATAATGCTCCACTTGGAAGAGCCTCGTTCAATGTAATAAGCTCCGGGGATTCCATCACCGCCATCCTTAATACCGCTATGGTTTGAAGTGGGGATGAATCCAAGGATGTCAACATCAGGCGTTTCGACGGAGTAAAATCCTCTGGATGTATCCAAGACTACAGGGGTCACCCAGGTTAAATCACTGACAAAATCACTGTATTGACTGTAATAAATGTCGAAAGTTGCCCGTGTTTTTTTACCGACAAAGCCGGCATAGCCAAATTCATAAGTCCACACTTCTTCCGATTTAATGGGTTCGAGGTATTTATACGCATCGCCATCAACAAATTGTTCAGGGCGGCCCAACACAGAGGGGATATACAAAACGGCACCCGTGGGTATATTAGCCCAGCGGAATTCCGACCTAGATCCGGCCCGTACGTCGTACATCATTAAATTACCATCACCATTATGGGTGTAGCTGTAGCCGTCCTTGTTACCCCTTGCCCTTACCGGGAAGATTGAATATTGAGCGGCTAAAATATCCAAATACAGGCCTTGGGATGAGGGTGTATTAAAGGCCCTGGCGGCCGTTAATCTAAGTGTTTGATTTTCTTTCGGTTTCCATAATAATCCCACCTTGGGGGAAATTTGCGGAAAGACATTACCTGTTTCTCCAGTGAAAGGATCTAAAATAAAAGGAATTCCACCCTCATCCAATAGCCCACTGTGAAGGTCTAAGCGTCCGGAGAGGATGAGTTCAAATTGATCAGATAATTTTGATTGAGATTGGGCATACAGTCCATATTCATTGGTGACAAATAATCCCTCGCCCCATTCATCGATTTTACCGTCCTCGTCATTGTCTTCATTATCCTCATCATAGCTAATTGGATTTCTTCCGCCGGTACCGTCAGGTAAAATAGTCCCGAAGGTCTTTGGCATTGTGCGTTGATAATCGCCGCCCCAAATCAATTTGGTATTAAAAAAATTGAAGTCCTTGTTGTGTTGAAACTGAATATGCAAAAATTTGGACCGATCCCAAATAACATCGCCGGATCTCAAGCTTCGGGTTTTTCCCGCGTTACTTGTGTTCAGGTAGGCCTGAACAAACCAGTTTTTATACACCCATCTGCTCTGGAAAAATTGATAAAGGAAATCGTCGGCTAAATAACGGCCAATCCCGGTGATATTTATGTTGGTTGCTTTGGCATAACCGTAATTTAGACTGATAAAATGTTCGGGGGAAAAATCATAATCCATGCGTAAATCAAAACGGGTATTTTTAATATCAAAATCAGGCATGTCATCTATGCCATCATCATTGCGGTCGCGGATTATATTGTCTTTCCCTAAATAAGTGGTATCTACTTTACCATCTCCATCCCTATCGACCTCTATATCCCAATCTTTCCATGTGGCACGGCCATTATCGAAATAATCGTCTAAAATGTCTCCATGGCCGAAATCTTCATTTTGCCATTGATAATAATGGGCTGTTCTTTCAGCATGCTCGATGTATTCCCAATCATGGGCAGAAAAATTGACCAGCGACATTTTATAACCAAAATTCCCTGTTTGGCCGGCATGACGCACCTGCATTTTGGAAAAATTTCTTGAACCACCGGTCAATCCTACAACCGTTCCCAGGGATTCATTAGGTCGCTTCGAAATAATGTTGATTACACCGGCATGTGCATTGGGGCCGTAGAGGGCCGAAGAAGGCCCAAGGACAACCTCTATTTGTTTCACATCATCAGAGGTCAGGGGGATAACATTGTAGGCGATTAACCGGAGGGAAGGGACATTAGCCATCCGTCCATCGGTTAAGGTGAGTAATCGACTGCTAAAACTGGAATTAAATCCGCGGGCACTGAGGTTATAACTATCCAGCCCGGAAGCGGTAAAATCAACTCCCTTAATATTCTTGAAGTAATCGCCCAAATTGGGATTGCTGGCATTGCGGATTTTTAATTCTGAAATGATCGACATAGCCGCAGGGGCATCGGTGATTTTTTCCCGTTTTCCACGACTGGCGGTAACAACATATTCCTGGAGTTGAATGGTCGAAACGGAAAGTTGAACATCAAATGTTTTTGACGATTCTCCTGCCAGTATTTGGATTGTCTCCTTGTGGTCGCTATAACCGATATAAGTGACTTTAATGCTGTACGAACCTTCGGGAACATTTTGAATGGTATAGTTTCCGTCAAAATCTGTCGCTGCTCCGGTCGTTAGTCCGGAACCGCTAATGATGACATTGGCCCCGATAAGAGGATCACCATTTTGCAAATTGGTGACTTTTCCATTTATTGTAGCTGTTTGGGCAGCAAGAATGCCCACGGTGAAAAGAAAAGGGATAAATGCTTTTTTCATCACGGGTTTAACTTACAAGTTTAAAGTGGATAAAAAAAGTGAGGGCGGAAAAAATTCCACCCTCACTCTGTTGAACGATACACTTGCGAGGTATCAAAGTGTTTTACTAATCAGCAGATGTCCACTCAGACATGAATTCGATGGTTTCATCCACAGGGATGCAAACACCGTTCTTAATAGTAAATTTCATTTTACCACCAGACGCCGTTGCTAATCCTGCCAAGGCAAAATCAGTTGCGCTGTCATTAGTCACAGCAGGTGCAGCAGGATTTGAACTGTCTACCAGTATAGTATAAGGAATGCCAAATGTGGATACGGTACCACCACTGGCCAAATTGTCAGCGTGCATGTAGATAACCATATCGACAGCATTGATACTACCATCGCTGTTTAGGTCTGTTAAAGGATTTTTAACATCGTTTACTTTCACAGATGTTTCAGCAATGACGTTGAAAGCGTACCAAGTTAAATAGTTGCCCCAGGATGCCAATGCTGCCGAGGCAATATAGGCTTCAGAAACAAGATCATCACCTGCGCCGGGATCGTCTGGTGTTGTAAAAAAACCACCAGCAGTGTTTATAGGTACTTGAGATATTCCGGAAATGACACGATCGTCTGCTTCAGACCAGGATGACTTAACTTCTGCATAACGGGTGCTATGGGCATCACGATCCAAAAAATCGATCGTCAATTTACCGGCATCCCCATCAACAGTGAACTTGCCATCGGGGACGGGCGGGAGTACTTGATCGATATCAGTTGCCGGCGAAAAGGTAAATACATTTGTATCAAAATTTACAGTATAATCACCTTCATCAGCGATTTGGGGAGTCGTTAAGTAGGGTGTACAAGTTTCAGCATTCAACCGAATTGAAGGATAGGTCCCGTTGACTCTATAGGTCCCCGGTTTATCCTTACTCGGTGCATCATTAAAAGTAGCTTCCATTGCGATACCTATCGCAACAAGTCCATCAGCATCAAATTCAGCGACTCTGGGGAAACCCGGGGCATTATCGCCGGCTTTCCAGGATGCCAGAGTTTGGTTGGTGGCTCCTGTTACCATAGCTGCATCTGCACCTGTGACTGATGCAAACCCGGCGGCATCATTCCATGATGCAACCAAATTATACGCGTCAGCAGTGTGCTCGATACCCGTGCCGGTCACAACTTTACGGTCGTAGGCTCCTTTCAGGGCGGATAATTGCCATTTACCTACGACATCGCCATAGATAACCACATCATCATCATCACAGGCTGAAAAGATAATCATTCCTGCAAGTAGAATTGAGGAAGTTTTAAAGAGTTTTGATTTCATAACCTCTCCTTTTTTATTGTGTATTCGTTCGTATTTAAGGTTTGTTTGTTCAAATGTTGCATTTACAGTAATAACTCGCAAGGGCAACTGAAATGCATGTTCAAAAGCTACACCCATCCGAAATTGGGTTCAAAACTTTTTTTATTCAGTTTTAAGCAATTATTTTTTCCGTTCTATCCATCTTTTGATCGACCATAATAGTAGGAGAGACCCCAAGAAGAAAAGCCCATTAGATAAAAGTATACCGGTCAAGTTATTCATATGTTAAATATAAAAACAGAATTGGTAAAGCGCAGAATAATATTAAAAATAAACCGACCAGTCGGTTTACGTCTTTATTTTTCCTCGTCTCTCAGCATAACTTTATCTAAAATTAAACAGTATTTTAATCCTATTTTTCGTAATCACAGGACAAATTATTAATGAAAATTGCAGTATTAGTTAAACAGGTGCCTGGTTCTGAATCACCACTTCCTATTCATTCTGACCAGAAATGGGTGGATGAAGGTGCAGTGGCTTATGTCATGAATGAGAGTGATAGTTATGCACTTGAAGAAGCGCTTCAAATCAGGGAAGCCAAAGGGGAAGATGAAGTGGTAGCCGTAAGTCTTGGCCCTGATCGTATTCAAAAAGTGATACGGGAAGCATTGGCCAAAGGCGCCGATCGCGCCATCCATATTCAAGTTGAAACTAAAGGAGCGATTGATCCGCTGGTAACAGCCTCTCATTTCGCAGATGCCTTAAGAGAAGAAAATTTTGATCTAATATTTACGGGACTGCAATCTGACGATGTAGGGATGGGACAGACCGGTGTAATCCTCGGTGAAATGCTGGGAATGTCAACTGCTTCTTTGGCGATGGCTACAGAAGTCACAGAGGGAAAAATAAAAGTGAAACGTGAACTTGAAGCCGGCTGGTTTCAATGGGTTTCTCTTTCGCTCCCGGCCAGTGTCACCATTCAATCAGGATTGAATACACCCCGATATCCATCATTAAAGGGTATCATGGGCGCCAAGAAAAAAGAGCTTAAAGTTGTTACACCCAATGCGGTTGAGGCAAACCAATCCCTGGCAAAAGTATTTGTGCCTCACAGCGATAAACAGACGGTTATGATTGAAGGATCAGTTGATCAAATGGTGGAAAAACTGATCGACACATTTCGCAACGAAATCAAGGTAATATAGGGCATCATGGACATTTTAATCATACTTGAAGACAATAATGGAAAAATTCACCGCATGGGATTGGAGTCCATTGCCGCCGCGCAAAAGATGGCCGGTGGCTTAGGCCTATCCATGGGAGCTGTAGTCATGGGTGCCAATGCAAATTCGCTGGCCGAACAGGCAGCAGGGTTTGATATTGGTGAAGTATTAAAAGTGGAGCATGAACTTTTGGCATCCTATTCTTCCGATGGATATGCACAAGCAGTGAAACAGGTTATCGAACAGGAAAACCCAACCTATGTTATATTCGGCCATACGTATCAAGTCCGTGATTACGCCCCGAAAGTCAGCGCCAAATTGATGAAACCATTTCTGGTGGACAATGTAGCTGTGCGCACTGATGGGGGTAAGGCTGTGTTTACCAAACAAATGTTTAACGCAAAACTTTTTTCTAATGTTACGCCTAATGGTGATGGCCCCTATTTGATCAGTTTTCAGTCCGCTGCTTTTTCTTCAGAAAAGGCTGAAGTCGGTTCGGCCGCTGTTAGGGATTGCACCTTAAATTTAGATGCATCTATGATCAATAGCGAATCTGAGACTCCCTTTCAGGAAGAGGCTGGTGGTGTCGATTTAACCTCAGCAGACATTATTGTGGCCGTTGGAAGAGGTATTGGGAAGGAAGAGAATATCCCCTTAGCACGGGAATTAGCCAAAGCTATTGGGGGCGAATTGGCCTCATCACGGCCGGTGGTGGATGCAGGTTGGCTGCCTTCCGCGCATCAAGTGGGAAGTTCAGGGCAATCGGTTTCACCCAAAATGTATTTAGCATTAGGCATTTCCGGCGCCATCCAGCATGTGGTTGGCATGAAAGGATCCAAAAATATTGTGGCAATCAATAAAGATCCTGAAGCACCCATATTTGAAATTGCAGATTATGGCATTGTGGGCGATGTGTTGGAAATTCTCCCAAAACTGACAGAAGCGCTCCAGTCTTGATTTCATGCTGACGGGTCTCGAACGAATTTTATTTGTTCTGATAGTCCTGGCCTCGCTTGGATTATCATGGGTGACATTTGGGCGCATGTTCAAGGTGATAGGCCGCGGTTCCGATGCGATTGACTGGAAGAAAACAATCAAAAATTGGCCCAAAGGGTTGGCCGTCTTAATCAGTCAGAAAACCTTGTTTAAAACTCGGCCTGCAATTGGCGTCATCCACGCCGGGGTAGCTTGGGGGTTTAGCTTATATATTTTGGTGAATGTCATTGACGTAATGTACGGTATGATTCCCGGATTCCACTTTTTCCCCGATCACATTGTTGGAGACATCTACCGCTTTTTTGTCGATATTTTCAGCATGATCGTCATTATCGGTGTTGTCATGTTTATTGTCCGGCGGTTTATTACCAAAGATGAGCGGCTCGTCACCAATGAACCTGTGCTATTGAGTGAATCAGCCCGAAAAGGAATACAACGGGATTCCTTAATTGTGGGTATGTTTATCATTCTGCATGTTGGATTTCGTTTTGTCGGTGCATCGTTTGAAGTGGCAATTCATGGCACTGACTGGAGTCAACCCGGTGCGACTATGCTATCTGCGGTCTGGGGAGGGTTATCCTCTGAAAATCTTGTTTTTGGCGAACGCCTCGGTTGGTGGATGGCACTGGGATTAATTCTGGCGTTTATGCCCTATTTTCCCTATTCAAAACATGTCCATTTATTTATGGGACCACTCAACTATATGGCGCAGGTGGAACGCCGATCTCCCTCTACTTTGGAGATCATGGATTTGGAGGATGAGGATACGGAACAGTTTGGGGCGGCCAAATTGGAGCATTTACCCCAAAAACAACTGTTGGATGGGTATGCCTGCATTATGTGCAATCGCTGTCAGGATGCTTGTCCCGCGTATCAGACAGGCAAAGAATTGTCTCCTTCCGCCCTCGAAGTCAACAAGCGTTATTATTTTAATGAGCATCAGAAAGAATTTGCTGCAGGAGCGGAAAGTCTGGATGGCATGTCCAAATGGATGTTGTCCGAAGAGGCGGCCTGGTCTTGCACCACCTGTGGATTCTGCATTGAAGTATGTCCGGTGGGAAATGAACCGATGGTTGATATTTTACGTATTCGTCAGGATCTAGTCCTAATGGAGAGCAATTTTCCTCGGGATGCCATGGACGTTTTTGACAAAATTGAGAATTATGGAAATCCCTGGGGGATGTCGCCCCAAGATAGGGAAAAGTGGACTGAGGGCATAGATGTCCCAAAAATGCGTGAAAAAGGGTCGGCCGAATATTTATACTGGGCCGGTTGTTCAGGCGCTTACGATGACCGAGGAAAAGACATTTCACGATCTGTGGCCAAGATCATGAACAAGGCCGGTGTGGATTATGCCATCCTCGGCAATGAAGAAACCTGCACCGGTGATTCCGCGCGGCGAATTGGGAATGAATATTTATTCCAGATGCAGGCGGCGCAGAACATGGAAAATTTTGAAAAGTACGGTGTCAAAAAAATTGTCACCCAGTGTCCCCATTGCCTCACGACACTCAAGAATGATTATGGAGAAATCGGCGCAGAACTGGAAGTGGTACACCATTCCGAATTCATCGCCGATCTCATTAAGGAAGGCAAAATCAATCCTGATCAATCCCTGGAAGAAGAAGTGACTTTTCATGATGCCTGCTATGTGGGACGTCATCATGGTGAATATGACGCACCCCGGGATGTTCTTCAGTCCGTGATGGGAGATAAAGGTAAAGTTGTTGAGATGCCGCGCAATAAGGAGCAGAGTTTCTGCTGCGGTGCCGGCGGCGGAAATATGTGGTATGAAATAAATACGGGTAAGCGGATCAATGTTGAACGCTTTGAAGAGGCGATTGAAACCGGTGCTAAGAAAGTGGCCACATCCTGCAATTTTTGTATGATCATGATGGAAGATGCCCGCAAGGTTACGGGCCAGGACGAGACTATGGAAGTGGTTGATATTGCTGAATTAGTCGCCGATCGCATTTAGTTTTTACCGCCCTTATGGCAAATAAAAATCATTTTTATTTTCCTTTTGAAAAGGGAATCGAGAATTTTGATTCGGAGACCATTCAAAACCTTTCTGAATATGAAAAGTACCAACTGTCGTTCCATCCTGAACGTCCCAAATATTTAGACTATTTGTCCATTTTTTCTGAAGTCGAAGAATGCTTCCAACGTGATGCCTTCGGCGCTTGTTTAATCCAGACTCACCGTGCTACAATTCGGATCGATGACAATGTTGTTCCGGTCATGCTGATCGGTCAGCAGAGCGGCCCCACATCCAATTACAAAGAATTTCAGAAGATGGCCACTGATCATAGATTGATCCGCAATTGGAATCACGGCATGCCCACGCCGGTCAGTTATCAAAAAGCGATTGATGCTGTTAGTATCTCGAATGACGAAAACCGAATGATAATTGTATTTGTGGATACGCCGGGCGCCGATCCAACTGAGGAGTCAGAAGCGGGTGGGATTGCCTGGAGAATCGGCGGAACGATCAAAGCCTTGGTTGAAGCAGAAGTCCCGACGCTATCAGTGATTATAAACCGTGGATGCAGCGGCGGTGCCATCGCTCTCACGGGGACGGATATTACTTTGGCCATGGAAAATTCAACGTATCTCGTGATCTCACCGGAAGCCTGTTCATCCATTCTATACCATGATCGCCAGCACGCCAACGAAGCGGCTGAAATCAGCCAAATTACATCCCGGGAGGGGTATGAGCATGGGATTGTGGATGAACTGGTAGAAGAACCACATGGCCCTGCCCACCGATTTCGGAACGAGGCTATTCAATCCCTTCAATTTGCCTTGGTGAAAAATGTCAAAAAATTGAATACAATTTCTCCCTCAAAAGTATTTGATCTTCGGGTGAAACGCTGGTCTAAAGTGGGCCAATGGGAAGAGAGGGATGTTCCTCAGAGAGAAAATAAATCCCGTCTGCCCAAAACCCAATCAAATGGATTTATTAAACGGCATCGGGGCTGTCGCGATGATAAAGGAAAAGGCGTATTTGATCCTGTTTCGAGTGATCATTTGATGGACAAAGATTTTATCTGTGATACCTGTGGCCATCGGTACGTGCGTCTTTCTGCGTGGGATTATATTGATTTGATATTGGATAAGGGGTCATTTAAAGAGCATCCTGAAACAGCCCAAATCCTGGACAAAGATATATTGAATTTTCCCGGTTATGGAAAAAAGCTCATATCTGAAAGGGAGAAAACGGGATTACCCTCAGCTATGATCACTGGCGATGGAAAGATCAAAGGGAAGGACATAGTGTTCTGCACCAATGATTTTGGGTTTCTCGGTGGATCATTCTGCATGAGTACGGGAGAAAAAATATGGCGTGCAGCGGAAATTGCGATCAAGAAAAAAGTCCCCATGGTTTTACAGGCGGCTGGTGGCGGTGCCCGCATGCATACAGGCTGTTCGTCCATGGTCAGCATACCGAAGACCCAATTGGCCATAACCCGGGTTGAAAGGGCGGGGTTACCGGTGGTTACGATAATTACAGATCCGACTCTGGGCGGGGTGGCAATCGGCTATGGATCGAGAGGAATTCAATTGTTTGAATCGGGGGCAGGGAACATCGGCTTTTCCGGAAAACGGGTTATAGAACAATATGTGGGGCATACCGTATCTAACGAATTCCAAAAGACGTCTTGGTTGGCATCATATGGTCACGCAGACCATGTCGTAAAATTGGGCGATCTTCGAAACGAAATCGATAAAATTATTTCCAGGTAAAACCCAATTTAGATTGGGGAGAAGTGTGGAAAAGTGTTAACTTTTTTGACTTTTTTACACATTAAATGAACTCGTTAATGAAGAAAATAATCGTTACATTTTTAATTTATACAACAATTCTGGCAGGTCCCTCATCAACTGCCAGGGGGATTGTAGAAGATTTTACCAAATTAAAATTCAAAGTGGCCCTGGCGACACGTACGGCAATACCGCCTGTTATCGATGGTATTATTGACGATGAGGCCTGGGATAATGCTATCCTGATTGATGAATTTGTCCAGCATCAGCCCTATAACCTGGAAGCACCTTCAGTTCAGACCAAAGTACGTGTCCTTTATGATGACGAATATCTGTATGTGTCATTTTATAATTATGACCCGGAGCCGGATAAAATAATGGGTCGTTTGGCACGGCGGGACGACTGGATGACCGGATTTGATTTTAACTCTGATTGGGTTGGATTTGGTATTGATTCCCGCAATGACGATAAAACAGGATATTGGTTTGCCGTCAACGCCGGCGAAGTTCAGGTTGATGTTGCTATTTCAAGTAGCGGGCGTGATCCTTTCGACAGCACATGGGATGCGGTTTGGGAGAGTAAAGTGGCGCGGCACGATGATGGCTGGTCAGCCGAAATTCGTATTCCATTCAACGTATTTCAATACAACAAAAATAAAGTTCAGGAATGGGGCGCATCCTTTCAGCGCGGTTTCTACAGAAAACAAGAAGAAATTCACTGGCCGGGCCGTGCTTTGGGCGCTCGGGATATTGTACCGCACTTTGGTGTATTAAATGGAATTCAGGATATCCCTCAACCCAGACAACTGGAATTGATGCCCTATGTTTTAGGCGGACAAACAAAAAGTGATGCCATAGAACGGGTGACAAATTATGGGTTGGATGCCCAATATACTTTGTCTTCCAATTCAACAATGAATCTCACTTTTAATCCTGATTTCGGTCAAGTTGAAGCAGACCCTTCTGTTTTGAATCTATCTGCTTTTGAAACACGTTTGGATGAGAGGCGGCCATTTTTTGTTGAAGGAGCGAGTTTTTTCAAAAGCCGGATAAACCTGTTTCATTCCCGAAGGATTGGACAGCGGCCGGGTTATTTAAGTCCTGACGAAGGATCAATTGTCAACCGTCCGGATGCCACAACCATTTTAGGTGCGACTAAGATACTGGGAGAGACATCTTCCGGTTTGCGGTATGGCGTAATCGAAGCAGTGACCAATAAAGAATATGGTACTCGCGAATACGAATTAGACGGTGAAACATTGCGCGATCAATTTTTGTTGGAGCCGTACACTAATTATTTTATCGGACGAGTAGAACAACCGATTATTAATGATGTATCAGCGGTCGGTTTTATGGCCACGGATCTACGGCGTCAGAGTAGCGATGCATCCAATGCCTTTAGCCTGGATTGGCGCTTAAAGTTTAAAGATAATAAACTTCATTTTAATGGGCAGGCGGCCCATTCGAGAGCGGGTGAAAATCCCGGAAATGCCGGGCGGCTTAGTCTCAGTTATCGCGATCCTGTTTGGTGGGATATTTTTATGTGGGGTGGCGCTACCGACAAAAATTTTGATGTGAATGATATGGGTTTTATGCGCCGGAATAATAACTGGGATTATGGGGTTTGGGGTTCAATCCGCCGCGATGTCCCCAAGGGTATATTTTTGAATCAGTCTTTATCCCTACGGTTTAGAACCCAGGGTACGAGCGATGGACTGATCACCGGCAAGAGTGCGAATATTGAGCAGGATAACACCTTCATGAATTATTGGAGTATGGGCTGGAATGTAATGTTTAACCCGGAAGTTTTTGAAGATGCTGATTTATTCCGGGATTCCCGGGCAGTTGTGTATAAAAATGAGGCACGGCAGTCATACAATTTGAGATTTTCCTCAGATCGCAGGAAGCGGGTCATCCTTCGTCCCAGTATCCAATATACCCATGGAGATGTGCGTGGGTGGGGTCACAGCTATAATATGATGGTGACGGTTCGTCCCACAGATTACATCAATTTTACGGTTCAGACCAACAATAGCGACACTCCCAACTCTATGCAATGGGTTGGGATTGAAGAAGATTCAGTGCGGACGAATATCATTTATGCCAGAACCGAACAAACTATGCAGAATGTAAATTATCGGCTGAACTGGGCTTTTTCACCCACCATGACATTTGAGGCATTTTACCAGCCATTCAAAATTGATATGGATTACCTGACTTACCATCGATTGGTCAATGAAAAGACCAATAAAGTAGAGCCTTATAATTATACCGGAGATGAGGATTTCAAGATCAATAATAAAGTAGGCACATTTGTATTTCGGTGGGAATATTCACCCGGAAGTCTGTTGTATATTGTGTATAATTTAAATGATAACCGCTATATTTCGCCCGTGGAGGGGGAATCTAATAAGTATAAATCCAATTCACTATTTGTTAAATTGAACTACTTTTTCCAGTCGTAAATAAATAAAAACTTTGTGGAAGCCCAAAGCTTCCGCAAAGTGATTTGTAAGGAACTAATATCTCATACCGCTTCAGCGGTTTTATTCTATATCAATATCTAAGGGGTCTAAGGATTTCTCCGAGAAAACTGAGAAATCTTCCGGGAATCGGGTCGCACGAAAGGTGGCTCCTTTTTCAAGCGGAATCGTGTACATCTAAACAATCTTCATGTATGATGTTAATTCAACCAATTCACCACCAGTGCCCAGGCAGGCGAGATGGGGTGAACTGAAAATATCTACTCTACCTGATCACCAGAGAGTGAATCGTACTCAATTAATTACACTCACTATAATATTGAATTTCCGGTGTGAACTTATGGCTTGTGAATGTTTCAGTACAAATATGAGTGTGGTATCGGTTTGAAAAATGGGTTTTCCCATTTTTATCTTTAATATCGTGAACATGCCCGTTCTGTGCATCGAGATCACCGCTGTTTGGTGTAGAGCCTTCCAACTCGGTACAACCTAAAATTACCGTACCGTCGCACATAATACCATAAAGTTCGAGTTCACCTGAACCCGGAGCAGTATTGTTAATTATTCCTTTATGCTTGAGAACTTCTAAAGGACCTTTGGATACCGTATGATAATGGTAAGAACCATCTTGCGTGGGATGGGCATTGTAGAGGTCAAACGAATATTTCTCGTCTTCAATATCATCACCTGGAGCCGCCAGGGGATTAAATATGGCCACACCATTAAGGGCCACACCTGCGATTCCCAATTTGTATTCATAATTACTTGTATTAACAATTCCATCCACTAGGGTGGTATTGATGGTCAAATTTCGGGAGACGGGATTTGCCGGTATAGTCAGGGTATAGTTTTTTGGGGTGATTGTATTCGGGTTTTTGAAATACTGAGGTCCCTGTTTTTCAAAGGGAATGTAATTTGAATGGGTCTCCTCATAATACCAACTTTGGTAAGGGGGATATCCATCTGTTTTTATGGTAACCGAACTTCCTGTTGGACTAATATCCACGCAGCTGAAGTAATCTTTATAGAAATCAGGGGCAGAACTGGAAATCGAAGCTGAACAATTGTCCAAAGAAATCAACTCTACACTGGTTTCATTCTCCTTGTCCTGCTTTTTATCTTCGCAGCCGATTAACATTAATCCAATTAGACCTATGAATATTTTACTTTTCAACGTTGATTTTCCTTTAGCCTCGTCGCGGGGTAGTCAGTGCCTGCCCGTCATTTTCGAACAGCAAGATAAATTATTTTGACAAATCGACTAAATTGATACTCAATTCTTTGGCGTGGCTCATAATCCGTTCATCGCGATAGAATTCTCCAAAATAAATTTTATTGATTCCCGCATTGGCGATCAGTTTGAAACAATCGTAGCAGGGGGAGGCAGTCACATATATTTCACTATCCTCCAAGCGGACCCCGTGGCGTGCCGATTGAACAATAGCATTGGCTTCGGCGTGAATCGTCCTGACACAATGGGTATTTTCCATCTCATGGCCGACTTCGTCACAGTGAGCCAACCCACGAATAGAGCCATTGTAACCAGTGGCTAAAATTGTTTTCCCCCGAACGATGACCGATCCCACATGTTTCCGATCGCAAGTAGATCGTGTCGCCACTTCCTTGGCGATGTTCATAAAATACTGTTCCCAACTGACGCGTTCGCTCATGCCTTGTTATCCTCAATTATTTTGTCAAATAGAATCATCATTCTTTTACAAATATTTTTACGGCCGATCGCAGTTCACCAAAATAAATACGCTTCACAAATTGGGCCAATTCTGCTGTCAGAATCAGGTAAGCCCAAGTGGGGATTGGGACTTCGGAGCAGCCTTTAATCAACACACGTTTATCGGTATACTGTGACCAGTTAATTTCTGCTACTTTTTCACGAAAGGATTTTTCTTTCAGGATACCCCCATCCAAAAAATCGTTTAGATATATGGTTTCCATCTATTCTTTGATTTGTTCTGTGGACATATACACAGGTTTTTTATCCCCCATGAAATAGTGGTAGTCCAAAATACCGTAACCTTCCAAATTCCGTGTCGGACATCGGTTGCAACTTCTGGTACCATCAACACGATGGCGAACAATTTCTAACAGTTTTTCATCCGTATCAGTGGCCCCCGCAACCAATTCTTCGTCTGTTTCCACGTACCAGCGCATGGTTACCAGATATTTATACTTTTTAGGTTCACTTCCATTTTCACTCATGGTCAAACTCCTTTATGAACTTATAGTGTTCGGGTCAAAAATAAGCAATAATCAGGCGAAAATGCGGGCCGTTTTTTTGATACTTTCTGCCAGCCTGTCTATATCCTCTTTCGAATTATAAAGGTAGAGGCTGGCCCGTGCAGTGGCCGATACGCCCAAGTGATTCATGATGGGTTGGGCGCAGTGATGACCGGCGCGGACGCAAATACCATCCGTGTCGAGGAATTTTGCCAAGTCATGGGGATGAACATTTTTTACATTAAAGGGAATAACGGCCCCTCGGTTTTCCGCATTGCCAAAAAGGGAGATATCATCATTTTGAGAGAGTATATCCGTTGCATAGCTGAGCAAGGATTGCTCATGCTCATGAATTTTATTTATACCAACGGACTCTAAATAATCAATGGCAGCACCCAGTCCAATAACCTGAGCAATATTGGGCGTCCCTGCTTCAAATTTCCAGGGCACATCATTCCAAGTGGATTTTTCCATGGTGACTGTATTGATCATTTCTCCGCCACCCATAAAGGGATCCATTTCTTCCAATAGATCGGTCCGACCGATTAAAACGCCAACCCCGGTTGGCCCAACCATTTTATGCCCGGAAAAAGCGTAAAAATCGCAACCCAATTTTGTGATATTCACGGCCATATGGGGCACTGCCTGAGCGCCGTCAATCACCGTGATTGCGCCAACACTTTTTGCTGCTTCGATCAGCGTTTCAATCGGATTTACCGTACCAAATACATTGGACTGATGACCCACACTCATCAATTTTGTGTTGGGAGAAAAATATGATTCCAACGCATCAAGATGCAGGGAACCGTCATCGGACAGAGGGATATATTTTAACGCAGCGCCTGTTTTTTCTCTCATTAATTGCCATGGCACAAGGTTGCTATGGTGTTCCATTTCAGTGACCAATATTTCATCATTGGCGTTTAAAAACTTTTGTCCCCAGGCATAAGCGAGGAGGTTGATAGATTCGGTTGTGCTGCGAGTGAATATAACCGAATGGGAATCCGGTACATTCAGGAATTGTTTAACCTTCTCACGTACGGCTTCGTATTCATCGGTGGCTTTTTCTCCGATGGTATATAAAGCACGGTGTATATTCGCTGCATAGGAGTTGTAGTAGGCGGTTATTGCATCTATTACCGCTTGTGGTTTTTGGGTGGTGGAAGCGGAATCCAGGTAGACAAATTGGCCGTTTCCTTGGTTGAAAATTGGGAAATCTCGTCGAATGGATTGGACATCAAACATTACAGCATTCCCAATTGGAGGCGAGCGGATTCAGTGATCATATCCCGATCCCATGGCGGATCCCAGACCAGCTCCACTCTGGCTTCATTTGTGCCGGGAATGCCTTCAATTTTCTGTTTCACTTCAGACGCAATCATGTCACCCATGCCGCATCCAGGCGCGGTCAGTGTCATTTTAACAGACACATTAGAACCACCATTATCAGCATCGGAAATTTTGCATGAATAGATTAATCCCAAGTCAACAACATTCACAGGGATTTCCGGATCATAGCAGGTTTTCATGGCGTCCCAGACGGCCTTTTCGTCGACACGTCCATCATTTTCTGTTTCTTCCAACCACGGTTGTATTTGCGGAATTTTCCCGATGGCATCAGCATCTTTACCCTCAATGCGTACCAAATTCCCTCGAATCATGAGAGTATAACTGCCTCCCAGGGCCTGGGTTATATGGGCTTCTTCACCCTTTTTCAGGGTGATCTTATTACCGAAGGGAATGAGAGTTGCTTCGCAATCTCGTTCAACGACAATTTTTTCATCAATATCAGAATACATATTTAACCTGGATTCTTTTTAGCGAGTAAATTAATTAGGTTAGTTGAGAAGCTCAGTTTGGATTTTGCGAATCGCACTGGCAAAACCGTTGGTTCGTTGGCTAGAAATCGCACCGCCCAATCCCACGGATTCCAAAAAATGGCTACCATCAATTTCTATAATTTCTTCTTTGGAATGGCCATTAAAAACACGTTCAATCAGGGATAGCAATCCTTTAACAATCATAGCGTCAGAATCGGTTCGGAAAGTGAATTTTTCTTCAGATTTTTCTCTGGTAATCCATGCTTGGGAAGTGCATCCCTTCACGCGGTTTGCTTCAATTTGTTCATCAGGGGAAATTCCTTTTGAACCCTTGGCCAAATCAACTAACAGGACATATTTATCACGGGGATCGGAAAAGAGTGAAAATTCTTCTCGAATGGCTTGAAGATTTTCTGTAATACTATTCATTGTTTTGGGACCCAATTAGCCAGTTGTTGATTTTTTGATTAATGTGATCAGAAATATTTTCATCAGAAATTGAATCCAATACATCTTTTGCAAATCCGCCAATGATGAGTTCGGTTGCCTTAGGCCGACTTATTCCGCGGGAGCGCATATAAAACAGCGCTTCAGGATCGATTTGACCTGTTGTGGAACCGTGGGCGCACTTTACATCATCTGCATAAATCTCAAGTTGCGGATTTGAATTCATCAAAGCATCGGGACTCAGTAATAAATTTTTATTGGATTGATCAGCATCTGTCTGCTTAGTATTCTCTCGAACAACCACTTTACCATTAAATACTCCCGAAGATTTATCGGCCAATATATATTTGAATAGTTGGTGACTTTGGCAGGCATCATTTTGATGATCTACCATTACATGTTGGTCATGGTGTTGGTGACTTTCTGTAAGGCATAATCCGTTGAGTTTTGCCTCTGCGCCCTTATCGTTGAAATTGAGTTTAATATCATGGCGAAATAATTTACTACCCGAAGAAAAATGAGCAGCATTCAATCGAGAGTCCGCTTCCAAGTCATACTCAGTAGTGGCAACGTGACTGGCGGATTTATTTTCTTCCTGGATACGAATATGATTGAATGATGCATTTGCTTTAACCGTCACATGGCTCACGGGGTTCACAAAGTAGGTTTGGTCTGTTGACCCAATATAATGTTCGACTATAGTCGCTTGGGAATTTTCGCCCACATTAAACACAAACTTGGGGTGATTCATCAAGGGGTCCGACAAATCGGTTGTGAGGTAAACAACCTGAATGGGTTTTTTTATGAGGGTATTGGGTGCAACTGATATGACGATACCAGAATTCATCATAGCTGTATTTAATGCTTTAAACGGGTTGCCCGATTGTGAGGCCGAAAAAATCTGATCATCCGCTTCAAAAACATCCAGATGAGATGGGATTGTAACGCCATCGGGCATTGAGGAAATTTGAGATTGATAATGTCCGTTAATTATAAAGACAAGGTCTGACCCCTCAATTTTGCCCGGGATGGTTTCAGGGATATTTGGAAGGTCTTTTGCCCAGGATAAGCGATACTTATTTTTTTTGAATTCGGAAAAATCGGTGAATTGCCATTCTTCCCATTTTTTGGTTGGGAAACCCAATTCATTAAAATGGTTAAAGGCCTCCATTCGTAGCGAACGTAATGCCTCATTTTCATCCGGCCAATAGGCCAAGAGTTCATCAAATTGTTGCTTTAAATAGGTCATGATTCTAGCCAGGAATACCCCTTTTCTTCCAATTCAAAGGCGAGGGATTTATCACCGGATTTAACAATTTTCCCATCGATGAGGACATGGATGAAGTCCGGCTGCATGTATTCTAATAATCGTTGATAATGGGTAATGGCAAGGAACGCACGCTTACCATTGCGAAAGTTATTCACCCCTTCCGCCACAATTTTTAGCGCATCTATGTCAAGCCCCGAATCGGTTTCATCCAGAATGGAAAGGATTGGTTCAAGTGTCAGCATTTGCAGAATCTCATTGCGTTTCTTTTCGCCGCCGGAAAATCCATCATTCACGGCACGGCTCAAATATTTTTCATCCATATCGACCAATTTTAGTTTTTCACGGATGAAGCGCATAAAATCAGCTGCATTGATTTCTTTAAGACCTTGATGCTTGAGTTTGGCATTGAGTGCCGCCCGTAAAAAGTAAGTGTTATTCACCCCGGGAATCACGACGGGGTATTGAAAGGACATGAAAATACCAGCTAAAGCCCGATCTTCGGGAGACATGTCCAATAGGTCAATACCATTAAAAGTGACGGAACCTTCAATGACATTATAGTTATCGCGCCCTGTAATGACATTGGCCAAAGTACTTTTCCCCGAACCATTGCGCCCCATGATAGCATGTAATTCTCCCGGTTTAACGGAAAGGTTGAGCCCCTTCAGAATTTCCTTTTCGGCGACACCGGCATGTAAGTTTTTAATTGTAAGCATGAATTAATGGAGTGTTGGAGTTATGGAGTGTTGGGTGAATAATCTGAATCAGGTTCATGAATTCTATCTTCCCATTGTTTCTTATCTCTTTTTTCTTCGAGAGATTTAACCAGCCCAAGTAATTTATTTTCTACTTCATAATGGAGCAAATCAATGGATTCAAAATCTTGATCAGACATCACATTAATTTCTTTAAATCCAATCGAACGGGTTAACGTTTCCCCAAGAGATCCTAAAGCGATATAGCAATATTGTATGTATTCATTTAAATGTCTTCGGCAATATCCTTCTGCAAGATTAGATGAAACAGATTGGGTTGAATCTAGAATTTGTGCTGTCATTTTATAGTTCGGTTTTTTAGGATCGATAAGGGAGTGAATTAATTTTAAAAGTTGGATTGATTTTTTCCAGACATCCAGTTTCATATATCCACGATTTATATTTCGTTTTTGTGTATAATCACTCATTCCATCACTCCACTACTCCATTTCTTCCAATAAAAATTCATCTTCCATAAAGAATCATCTTGAATGGCCATAGGGACACTCTTTACCCAATTTTCATATTTAATAAAATTCATATCTTTAATCTCCGCTCTATCTACTTAATCACGTTTTAAATAATTACACATTAAATAATTACGTTTTACATATTTACGTCTCACCCAACCGCTCCTTCTAAACTCACTTCCATCAATTTCTGCGCTTCAACTGCAAATTCCATAGGCAGTTCATTAAAAACTTCTTTACAAAATCCATTTACGATCATTGAGACTGCATCTTCGGTAGAAATTCCCCGTTGGTTGCAATAGAACAATTGATCTTCTCCAATTCGTGAAGTGGATGCCTCATGCTCCATTTGAGCAGTGGGGTTGCGAACATCAATGTATGGGAACGTGTGGGCGCCGCATTCATCGCCAATAAGGATAGAATCACATTGGGAATAGTTGCGGGCATTTTCTGCGCCCTTCATAATTTTGACGCCACCGCGATAGGTGTTCTGACCTTTGCCGGCCGATATGCCTTTTGAAATGATTGTGCTGCGTGTATTTTTCCCCAAGTGGATCATTTTTGTGCCCGTGTCGGCCTGCTGAAAATTGTTCGATAGAGCCACCGAATAAAATTCACCGACGGAATTCTCGCCCTTTAAAATGCAGCTGGGATATTTCCATGTGAGTGCGGAACCTGTCTCAACCTGGGTCCATGATATTTTTGAATTGGCTTCTAAACATATTCCTCGTTTAGTGACAAAATTGTAGATACCGCCTTTACCGGTTTTCGGATTTCCGGGATACCAATTTTGAACGGTGGAGTATTTTATTTCAGCATCTTTGTGGGCGACCAATTCCACAACGGCAGCATGCAGTTGATTCTCATCCCGCATGGGGGCAGTACATCCTTCAAGATAGCTTACATGACTGCCTTCTTCTGCTACAATCATTGTCCGTTCAAATTGACCTGTATTGGCGGCGTTGATCCGGAAATATGTAGATAGTTCCATGGGACAGCGCACCCCTTTGGGGATATAAACAAAACTGCCGTCACTGAATACAGCTGAATTGAGTGCAGCAAAATAATTATCGGTTTTAGGGACGACACTGCCTAAGTATTTTTTAACAATTTCCGGGTGGCTCAGAACTGCTTCAGAAAACGAGCAAAATATAACTCCATGTTTTTCCAATTCTTCTTTAAAGGTGGTTGTTATGGATACGCTGTCAAAGACGGCATCCACGGCAACATTGGCCAGTAATTTTTGTTCTTCCAGGGGGATGCCAAGTTTACTGTAGGTTTCCAATAATTCCGGATCAACCTCATCCAAACTCTCCAACTTTTTTTTGGGTTTGGGCGCTGCATAATATGAGATGGCCTGGAAATCAATGTCCGGATAATTGAGGTTGGACCAATCAGGTTCGTCCATTTTAAGCCATTGATGATAGGCTTTTAAGCGCCATTCCAGCATCCATTCCGGTTCATTCTTCTTAGATGAAATTAGACGAATCACATATTCGTTTAAACCGGGGGGAATGGTTTCTTGGTCGATATCGGTAACAAAACCATATTCGTATTCCTGTCCGATTACATTGTCAATGATTTGTTGGTTTTTAGACATGAATTTGGCTAATTGCTAAACTGAGAAACTCGTTCCACAACCACAGGTACGTTCTGCATTTGGATTATTGATTTTAAAACCACCATTTAAGATATCGTTAGAGAAGTCAACTTCGATACCCTTTAAGTAGAGATAACTTTTCAGATCGCAGAAAACTCTCAACCCGTTACTTTCAAAGACTTTATCGAATTCGTTCTGTTCTTTTTCAAAGGACATATTGTAGTTCATCCCGGAGCAACCACCGCTGGTTACTTCCATTCTCAAGCCAAATCCTTTTTTCCCTTCAGCTTCCATGACGGCTGATATTCTTTGCACCGCTTTTTCTGTGACAGAAATTCCAGCGTCAAAAATTTCCTGGGTGTTGTGTTGTGTTTCCATTATTCCCACTCCATATTAATAGTTTGTTCTTCCCGTTCCTTCGGTGCGGATACACCTAACCCGAGCTTTTCCTTGGCTTCATCGGTGATCATTCCAGGGTTCCAGGGTGGATCGAAGGTAACTTCAACAAATGCCTGGTTGACTTCATCCATTGCTTCCAGTTTATTCTTTATATCCTGGGCCATCTGCTGCCCCATGGAACATCCGGGTGTTGTGAGAGACATAACAATGTTTACGTCAGACCGTACTTCATCATAAGATTCCTGAATCTGAATATTATAGATCAAACCCAGATTCCAAAGGTCCACCGGTAATTCCGGATCATAACATTGTTTCAAAATTTCTATAACTTGATTCTCTTTAACTTGAGCCATTATTGAGTGACCTCCTGCAAAGTCATTTGTGAAAACATATTGCGCATATTGTCATTGATGCGCTGGATGGGAATCCGAATATTGCAAGTGCCAAGTTGAATGCAATCGGAATCAAAATAGCAATCCATCATACCTAATGGACCTTCAAGTTTTTCAAAGAAATCTTTCAGGTTGATTTTCCCTAAATCGGTTGCCACCCTATATCCGCCAGCTGGACCTTGAACTGCTTCTATAATGCCATCCCGGGCCATTTGTTGAAGCGTTTTAGCCAACAAGTGTTGCGGTATACCGTATTGTGTGGCCATTTCTTTGGTATTGGTGAGGCCATCAGGTTCTTTAGTTTGCATATGCCGCAGGGCAATGAGGGCATATTCGACTTTACGTGTAAGTTTTAACATAAGCTTTTACCAGTCCGGGAATTTACCATTTTCATTAAATGCACTACAAGGATTAAATGCGACTATATTCATCGTATATAGCTATTAGGTACTAATAAATTAAAGGTGCACGGACAAATTCCATTGTCAATTATTAGTTTAGATTTCCGGAAGGATGCTTATAGGTAAATAAGCCTATCCGATTGATCAGTAATTGTACCTATTAATTTTGCAGAAAAATTATTTTCATGATTAAAGTCTTTCATAAATATATTGGCTTGATCTGGGCTCAAGGTTAACAATAATCCGCCGGATGTTTGAGCGTCTGCAGCCATGAGTTTTTGTGTGTCCGAAAGGGAATCAGAAAATGAAACAAATTTGGATGCGTACGCAAGATTCCGTTTTGTTCCACCGGGAACAACACCATCATTTGCCAATGAATCAACACCTTCTAAAAAAGGGAGATTGCCAAATTGAATTTCGGCGGAAACATTACTGGCTTTTAACATCTCGGATAGATGGCCCAATAATCCAAACCCCGTAACATCGGTTGCTGAATGCACGTCATATTTTTGCATCAATTTTGCGGCGCGAGCATTAAGCGTTGCCATACAATCCACAGCTACCTGAATCATATCGTCTGACACCAAACCCCGTTTGATGCCCGTAGATATAATTCCTGTTCCAAGTGGTTTTGTTAGGATCAGCGCATCCCCGACTTGGGCGCCATTGTTTTTTATCAGTTTTGATTCTTCAATTTCTCCCGTGACCACCATTCCGTATTTAGGTTCCTTGTCATCGATGGAATGGCCACCGACAATAGGAATACCGGCCTCTTTGGCTTTATCGGCACCACCCTGGAGAATTTCACTTAAAACGGATTTTGGCAATTCATTGATCGGGAATCCAACGATATTCAGTGCGAAGCGCGGACCAGCACCCATTGCATAAATATCCGACAATGAATTTGCCGCAGCGATCTGACCAAATTGATAAGGGTCGTCAACAATGGGGGTGAAAAAATCGACCGTCTGGACTACCAATTTACCGTCTCCAAGACGTACTACGGCTGCATCGTCGGAACCATTAAATCCGACAATTACATTTTCATCATGGACTGTTTCAAGATGACCCAGTACCTGGGCCAGGTCCTCAGGACCGATCTTGCATGCTCAACCGGCGCCGTGCGAATATTGGGTCAGTTTAATCTGATCGCGTTTTGTCATGGCATAAATTTAAAGATATAATTTGAGGTAAATAAAGGCCTTCTGATTTTTGAAAAATTTCAATGACAATCCGTTGGATTCGGTTCAATCAGGTCTGTAAATTCGATACTGGCAAAGCGCCAATAGATATGGTTTTAATTGATTTACACACATTAAGACAATCCAACCAAACGGAATAATCTATATTCTTATTCATTCGTATTACATAAATTAATCCCCAAGGAAAATTCATGAGTAAAACCACACAAAAGGTAGATGAAGTTGTCATTCGCTTCGCCGGTGATTCCGGTGATGGGATGCAGCTTACGGGTGGCCGTTTTACGGAAACCACTGCCATTGTGGGCAATGACTTAAGCACCCTGCCCGACTTTCCGGCAGAAATTCGTGCTCCTGCCGGGTCACTCGCCGGAGTCAGTGCATTTCAAATCAAATTCAGTTCGAAAGAAATTCATACACCGGGAGATGAACCGGATATTCTCGTGGCCATGAACCCTGCGGCATTAAAAGTACACCAAAAAGAACTACCTCCCGGGGGGACGATTATTTGTAATGCGAATGCGTTCTCTCCTAAAAATCTGAAATTAGCCGGGTATGAATCCAACCCCTTAGAGGATGGTACTTTAGATGACTACTACACAGTTTACTCTATTGAAATGGGAAAAATTGTTGCTCGTGCATGTGAAGACATGGAACTTCCGTCTAAAACTGTAGATCGGACAAAAAACTTTTTTGCATTGGGACTGCTTTACTGGATTTATGACCGTCCCGTTCAACCGACCAAAGATTGGTTAACGGTTAAATTTGGCAAACGACCTGAATTGGTTGAGGCCAATATTCGCGCTATGGATGTGGGTTATAATTATGGTGAAACGACTGAAATTTTTACCACCCGATATCAAGTTGATAAAGCAAGTTTACCTTCCGGCACTTATAGAAATGTAGTCGGTAATTACGCTCTTTCATTGGGATTGGCCGCTGCAGCTGAAAAATCAGGTCTGGGATTATTTTATGGTGGTTATCCAATTACGCCGGCCAGCGATATTCTGCATACTTTATCCGCGTGGAAACATTTAGGGATAAAAACTTTCCAGGCTGAGGATGAAATTGCCGGAATTGGATCTGCAATTGGTGCAGCCTTCGCAGGGAATCTTGGGATTACCGCTACTTCGGGCCCGGGTATTGCCTTAAAAGGCGAAGCTTTAGGCTTAGCAATCATCGCTGAATTACCATTAGTGGTTGTCAATGTTCAAAGAGGTGGCCCCAGCACCGGATTGCCAACGAAAACAGAACAATCAGATTTAATGCAAGCGATGTATGGCCGTAATGGGGAAGCACCCATGCCAATTATTGCATCGGCAACTCCGGGAGACTGTTTCTACGTTGCTTATGAGGCATGCCGCATCGCAGTAAAATACATGACACCTGTTATGTTACTCACCGATGGATATTTAGCCAATGGGTCTGAACCCTGGCAGGTTCCTCAAATGGATGAATTAATTCCATTTGATGTTAAATTCGCCGATAAAGATCAGATTGTTGATGGACAGTTCATGCCCTACTTAAGGCAGAAAGATACTTTGGCACGTCCTTGGGCAATCCCAGGAATTGAGGGGCTGGAACATCGCATTGGTGGAATTGAAAAAGAAGATGTGACCGGTAATGTAAGCTACGATCCTGAGAACCATCATCATATGGTTGAAACTCGTGCTAAGAAGGTCGAAATGATTGCCAAAGAATTTGGTCCGACTGAGATATTTGGCGATGACAATGGTGATTTATTAATCCTCAGCTGGGGTGGTACGAAAGGATCATGTCGTTCTGCTGCAGAAGTTCTTCAGGCTGAAGGACAAAGAGTCAGTCATTTGCATCTGCGTTGGGTGAATCCTTTGCCACATGATTTGGGTGAAATCCTGATCAAATTTAAAAATGTTCTAATACCTGAAATTAATTTCGGTCAGTTGATCAAAATTATTCGAGCGGAATACTTGGTGGATGCAAAAGGGTTAAATCAGGTTCGTGGGAAACCAATCAGTTCTTCAGATATTCAACAAGCCGTAAAAGATTTAATAGGATAATGATATGTCAGAAACATCAGTAAAAACACTCACTCGAGCAGACTTTTCCTCTGATCAATCCGTGCGTTGGTGTCCCGGTTGTGGCGACTATGCCATCTTGGCCCAAACGCAAAAGGTGTTTCCTGAGTTAGGTGTTGCTAAAGAAAATTTTGTATTCATCTCCGGGATTGGCTGCTCCAGCCGATTTCCATATTACATGAATACCTATGGGTTTCATACGATTCATGGTCGTGCACCGGCTATTGCTTCTGGTGTAAAATTATCCAATCCGGACCTTTCCGTTTGGGTCGTTACCGGTGATGGTGACGGACTATCAATTGGCGGAAATCATACGATCCATCTCCTCCGCAGGAATTTGGATATTAATGTGATGTTGTTCAATAATCGGATTTACGGATTAACCAAAGGGCAGTATTCCCCCACTTCTGAAGTGGGTAAAGTGACGAAATCAACACCGATGGGTTCATTGGATCGTCCCTTTAATCCACTCACGTTAGCGATGGGTGCCAATTCATCATTTGTGGCCCGCACCATCGATAGAGAGACGAAACACATGCAGGAAATGATTAAGCGTGCTCACGGTCATAAGGGAACTTCATTCCTGGAAATTTATCAAAATTGTAACATCTTTAACGATGGTGCCTATGCATCATTGACTGATAAGGAAACCAAATCGGATTCCGTCCTGTGGCTGGACAATGGAAAACCAATGATTTTTGGTAAGGAAATGAAAAAAGGAATCCGCTTGGACGGGAATACGCCTATCATTGTGGAAATTGGCGACAAGTGGAGCATTGATGATGTTCTTGTCCACAATGAATCCGATTATGTGATCGCATCTTTACTTTCAAACTTGACCTATAACACGGACTTTCCTGATCCAATTGGCGTTCTTTATGCGATTGATCCGCCAACCTATGAAGATATGATGGTGGAACAGATCAATCATGCCATGGATAAGAAAGGTAAAGTTTCTGTCCAGGATATCCTTAATGCCGGCGACACTTGGGTTGTTGGATAATTTACCCTGACTGGTTCGTTGAAATTCCGTAAAGAAAAAGACAGTATGGGAGTCCTTGACGTACCGGAGGATCGGTACTATGGCGCTCAAACTCAGCGTTCACTCAACAATTTTAAAATTGGTGGAGAGCGATTTCAACGTGAACTTATTCGCGCTTATGGTATTCTGAAAAAAGCGGCTGCCTCGGTTAATGAAGATGTAGGAAAATTGGAGCCGAATCTGGCCGCCGTAATCCGAGAGGCTGCTGATGAGGTTATCGATGGGCAATTAGATGATCATTTCCCTTTAGTTGTCTGGCAGACAGGTTCCGGCACCCAATCGAATATGAATTTTAATGAAGTAATTGCTAATCGTGCAATCGAGATGCTCGGCGGAAAATTGGGCAGTAAAGACCCGATCCATCCCAATGATCATGTAAACATGGGGCAATCCACCAACGACACGTTTCCGACGGCCATCAATATCGCCGCTGTGGAAGCGTCCGTCAAACAATTACTGCCGGAACTCACAAAGCTGAGAGACAGCTTTCAACAAAAGGCTGATGAATTCGATTCAATCATAAAATTGGGCCGGACCCACCTTCAGGATGCCACACCTCTGAGTCTGGGGCAAGAATTTTCCGGTTATGCCTCAGCATTGAGTCATGGACTTTCCCGAATAGAAAACGCATTGACACATTGTTACGAACTGGCCATGGGCGGTACAGCGGTAGGCACCGGGATAAATTCTTTTGAAGGATTTGGTGAGAGGGTTGCGGGAGAAATTTCAAAATTGACTGAACTTCCCTTTAAAACGGCCGAAAATAAATTTGAGGCGCTTGGTGGTCAGGATAGTATTGTTGAACTGTCCGGTGCATTAAAAACTATTGCTGGATCATTATTCAAAATTGCCAACGATATCCGTTGGCTGGCTAGCGGTCCTCGATCAGGCTTTGGTGAAATTTTAATTCCGGCCAACGAACCAGGGTCATCCATCATGCCGGGGAAAATCAATCCGACCCAATGCGAAGCAATGACAATGGTATGCACGCAAGTTATGGGTAATGATGTTACCATATCCATGGCCGGTGCCAGCGGCAATTTCGAATTGAATGTTTACCGTCCCGTCATCGCCTATAATATTATCCAATCGATTCGATTATTAGCGGATGCATGTGATTCATTCCGTGTCCATTGCGTAGAAGGTATCGAGGCCAATGAAAAACGAATACATTCTAACCTTTATAACTCACTGATGTTGGTAACGGCCCTTAATCCGCATATTGGATATGATAAAGCAGCGGAAGTTGCGAAGAAGGCGTACAAGGACAACACTTCCCTGCGAGATGCCATTATAGCTTTGGGATATTTGAGTGGTGAAGATTTCGATCGGTTGGTTCAGCCGGAACACATGATCCGTCCGTCAAAATTAAAATCCTGATCGATCTGGAACCGATTCGGTTTCTCCGAGTTAATTTTAACAACTTCAGGCCTGTTGTACTTCGGGCATTGACTTAAATTTCATTATGGCAATCAAACTTTCCATTTCACAATCCTTAAAATATTTAAAACCGGCTGCTATCATGGCAGCGACCGGGATGGTGGTGATATTTGCATATATTTTTTACTTAGCGCAGGATCTTCCGTCCCTGAGTCAGTTGGAAAATTATGATCCGGATCTGGTAACGCGCATCTATTCGGCGGATGGAGAAATCCTCGACGAGCTTTATCTGGAAAAACGCATTTTTATCAGTATTGATAACATTCCCAACAATTTGAAGAACGCCCTGATTGCATCAGAAGACCGGCGGTTTTATGAGCATTGGGGTATTTCCACCCGAGATTTTTTCCGTGCCGTTGTCATTAATATTATCAGCCTTAGTTATGAACAAGGTTTTAGTTCACTCACTCAGCAGGTGGCCCGGACGCTCTATGATACGATCGGGTTCAAGAAAACAATTGTTCGCAAAATTAAGGAAATCATTACTGCCATCCAGATTGAGCGAACCTACACCAAAGATGAAATACTGGAAATGTATCTCAACAATGTTCACTTTGGTCACGGGACTTATGGCGTGCAGGCCGCTGCCAAACGATACTTTAGTAAGGATGCCTCTGCATTAACGTTGGGTGAATCAGCTATGTTGGTGGGCATCCTGCCAGCACCAGCTCGATATTCTCCTGTACGCCATCCGGAACGGGCCCATTATAAACGGAATGTGGTTTTACGGGTCATGCGTGATCAGAATTTTATCAACAAAGATATTTATTCTGAGGCACGGGCGATTGAAACGGAAAATATTATTGAAACCCAGGCCAAGGGTACAGCGCCCTATTTTACAGAATATATTCGCCGTATAATGGAAAAAGAGGATGAACAACTTGGAGTGAACATTTACCGTGACGGACTTAAGATTTATACCACATTGGATTCCCGCCTTCAGACCATAGCGGAAGATGCGCTGATGAAATCCATCCAACGGAACCAGGACAAGTTGAATAATCGTCTATTCAATGATGAAGAAGAATTTTCTCAACTGGCCTATCTTGGGATTTATCCAGAGGATACAGTCAAAATGATGATGGAAGGTGATGCAGCGCTTTATGAAGATTTGAGAAATAAACTTCTCGTTCAGGGATCTCTTATTGCCTTGGATCCAACATCTGGCGCAATCCTGGCGATGGTGGGTGGGCGTCCCGATTATCATGATCAGTATAATCGTGCCGTTCAGTCCATGCGTCAGCCGGGATCGGTGTTTAAACCATTCGTGTATACTACAGCCATTGACAATGGTTATCCTGTTACAAAACAGCTTTTGAATCAGCCTTTGGTGTTACGGGTACTGAATGCCGAAGGTGAATGGGAAAAGTGGATGCCGCGCAATTATGACGGCACTACCAGTGGATTAACTACCCTGCGAGAGGGAATTCGTAAGTCGGTAAATCTGGTTGCCGTTCGCGTGGTGAAAGAATTGGTTCCCGCAACGGAAGTAAAAGCCACTGCTGAACGGATGGGAATTACAACGAATATCCGTGCCGTAGATGCGATTGCCCTCGGTACATCGGAAGTTTATTTACTCGATATTGTGAATGCCTACTCTGCCTTTACTAATAAAGGTGTCCTCAATCAACCCTTTGGCATTACCCGTGTTGAAGACCGGTATGGGAATGTGATTAAGGAGTATCACCCCATTCGGGAAGAAGTTCTCAGGGAAGAGTCCGCTTATATCATGACCAATATGCTGCAGACGGTGATGGACGCGGGGACGGGCGGCAGTGCCCGTTGGCGCCATAATTTTTATCATCCAGCCGGTGGTAAAACGGGCACAACCCAAAACTGGACCGACGCCTGGTTTGTTGGCTTTTCATCGCAAATAGCGGCTGGTGTATGGGTGGGTGTGGATGATCCTCGAGTCAGTTTGGGTGAGAGCCAAGATGGGTCTCGTGCTGCCCTCCCCGCATGGGCGCGATTCATGACGGCAGCCCATGATACGTTAGGATTAAAGCGTGTAGATTTTGAACGTCCCGATGGAGTAGTTGATGTTGAAATCTGTTCCACCACCAAAGATAAACCCACAAATTTATGTCCCCTGGAAACGGAAATTTTTATTCGTGGGACCGAGCCTTCTCAGGTGTGTAAAGTCCACCGCCGGAATTAGGTCGGGTCTAATATCTCCTATGCGTTAAAAAATAAAGTGTGGCTCAATTTTTCCGGTCCAATGATGACCGAATTTTTAATGTAGTTTAGAGCAGAATTCAATTTATTTTTATCAGAGTTAAAACAACGGAATAGTGGGTCGCCAGCGGTGACTTCATCACCGATTTTGGCCAGAAATTCAATACCCGCAGTTGGATCAAGAATGTCATTTTTTTGGCGTCTGCCGCAACCGAGTTCAACACCGGCCCACCCAATATTTAACGTATCCATAGATTCGACATACCCCGATGTTTTTGCAGGTACTATAATTTCAAATAGGGGTTGATTTACTTTATTTAAATTGGACAAATCACCGTTTTGCGCCGTGATCATTTCTTCAAATTTGGCGTATGCTTTTCCGCTGTTTATCAGATTTTCCTGGATTGAAACAGCGGCGCTTTCCGAACGTGTAATCCCAGCCTGAACGAGCAGCTTGCCGCCCAATTCATACACGACGCCCATGACATCTTTTCTGCCATGTCCTTTAAGCGCATCGATGGATTCTTGGATTTCGCACCACATTCCGGCCGTGCTACCCAAGGGTTGATTCATACTGGAATAAATCACATCCGTTTTTACGCCAAACGCTTCACCTACTTTCTGGAGCATTTTACCGAGCAGAGCTGCATCTTCCAACGTTTTCATGAAAGCGCCATTCCCGGTTTTGATATCCAGCACAAGGCCCTGGATTCCCTCAGCAATTTTTTTACTCATGATGGATCCGCAAATCAATGGGATGGAATCGATCGTACCTGTCACATCCCTGAGAGCATATATTTTGCGATCGGCCGGGCAGATATTCTCCGTCTGGCTCATCATACACAGGCCGTGGTTCTTCACATTATCTTTGAATTGCTGGATACTCAGATTGGTTTCTAGGCCGGGGATGGTTTCCAGTTTATCAACGGTTCCCCCTGTATGACCCAAACTGCGTCCGGACAGCATGGGGATGGCCAATCCGGCAGCGGCCAAAATGGGTGCCAGTATGATGGAAATTTTATCACCCACACCTCCGGTGGAATGTTTATCGGCAATGTAGGAATCCAAGCCGGAGAATTGAATCCGTTCTCCGGAATTGAGCATCACTTCAGTTAAAGTAAAAATTTCCTCATCCGTCATACCTTGTTTATAAACAGCCTTGAGAAAGGGGGTCATTTCCCGGTCATTGATCTCGTTATTGGTATAGGCACTGATCAAAGCTTCAAGATCAGCTTTTGGGATAGATTCTCCGTTAGTTTTAATTTGAATTAGTTTTTGGTGATTCATCTTTTTTCTTTTTAAATCGTTTAAATAAATTGAATTCAAAACGTAGGGGTGGCTGCTCCCGGACTGTATGGAGAATAAGGTAGGTACTAATGATGAGTAAAAGGACATTGGGTGCCCAGATTCCAACAATTGGGGTCAGGATTGTTCGATCGGCCAAATCTTCACCAGCTATCATTAAGATATAATAAACCAGGAAAAAACCGAACGAGAGACTGGTGGCAATGGTAAAACCACCCTTCCTGAAGAGAACCCCCAAAGAAGCACCAGTCATGATGAATAATATGCAGGCAACTGGAAGAGAAAATTTTTTATGTAATTCCACCTCGTATTTATTGTTAGACTTTTTATAACTACGGAGCAGATTAAATTCATTACGCAGTTGCCGTTCTACGACAGTGATATCTTTTTCCTTGCGATAGATTGCATCCGCGCTGTTGGCCGTATCAGCCACAAATGAATCTTTATAATTGGTTAATATAAATTTTGCTTTTTCATAATCAGGCGGTACGATACTGTCCATCTCTACCCGCATAAAGGCACGGCCAACACGAGCCTTCACAATTTTTACACGACTCAATATATTTTCGCGTTTTTTGAGAATCATTTGGATGGTCATTTCTCGGTCGGAACGACTAGTGGTATCCCGGCGATTCAGAAAAAGGTCATCAGCAGGAATGGTAATAATGTGTTTATTGAATTCGATACGGCGGTAATTGCCATAATCCTTCAAATCCAGTTCATGGATTTCACCATTATATAAAGTCAGAATTATGGCATCATCAATGGTGGAAAGTTGACCAGTTTTTGAATGAATACTGGTTTGTGTTTCACCAATCCCCTTGCTAAAAATTCGAACATTTTTCAGTATATCACCTTCCTTGTCACGGATAATCATGCTGTAGTCCGGGAGATCATCCATAAAGTATCCCGGCTCGATGTTAAGGTCTGGACGTTTGCGGTAAATATCCCCGGAGAGCATACGTGCCTTGAAATTCATTTCCGGCATGATGAATGCATTGAATAGAATTAGCACGGCGGCAATCACAAGCCCTAATAAAATGGCGGGGCGGACGATGGTGAGAAAACTGATTCCGGAAGAGCGCATAGCCGTGATTTCATTATCTTCGGAAAACTGTCCGAATGCCATTAAGGCGGCGATGAGGACTGCCATGGGTACTGCCAATGCCGTGATCCACCCCAAATTTAAAAAGAGATATTCGAAGATTGTGCCGAGTTCTAAGCCCTTACCCAGAAAACGGTCGATGGCTCTGAGCAGGAATTGGGTGAATAGTACGAATACAATGATGAGCAGCGAAAAAATAAAGGGCAGGAAGAGCTGCTTGAGGATGTATCGGGTGAGCAGGCGCATATGAAAAATTACAATAGTTATATCCTAAAATTATCATGTTGAATGGAAAATGATATAGTAAAAAGCTGTAAAATTCTTTTTCTTAAGTGTTGTTAAAACCATTAATTTCCCCGGCTTCAATTGAAATGATCCGATTGAATTTGAATGGTGGGTGTAGCTCAGCTGGTTAGAGCACCTGGTTGTGGCCCAGGAGGCCGTGGGTTCAAGTCCCATCACTCACCCTAATTTGGTGAGTTGTTAATGGTAACTGGTTAGTAGTTACTGGGAGCAGAAACTGCTACCATTCACAAGTTACCACTAACCAATCACCTATATATCACGGGGTATAGCGTAGTCCGGTTAACGCGCCTGCTTTGGGAGCAGGAGATCGGGAGTTCGAATCTCTCTACCCCGACAATTTGAATCCTCGTCGGTAAACAAGATTTGCTGACGGGGATTTGTGTTTTATACATTACCTGTCCAATCCACGCCAGATAACCGAAATTAACCATATTTAATCGGATTAACCGCGATTCCGGATACGGATTTACCGGATACGAAATAAGTTCTCCCCCAAATTAGCCCACATTATTTTTTAGACACGTTCCCAATCAATTAATCTTAGATACGTTCACCAGCTGCCAACCTGGGCTCACCATAAGTAAGGTAGGGGGTGTTTTGAGAAAAACGTGTGAACTTCATATTATATGGTGAGGTACTCCGCTCTCACCGCCAGAGAAAATTTCGAACACCTAACTTCAATAAGTGGGAGTATTGATATATTTTTGGCTGCACCGAAGATGTCTCCGATTTGCTTATTAACTAGTAATATCATACATTTACGAACTTATGGCGGGGGCTTTTGCCCCCGTTTTGTGTTTTCAGTAGATTCCAACCAAGGAGGCAAAGATGAGAAAATCCATCTTTATCATAATCAGTACCATTTTTGGTATGGTGTTAGCACAGGA